>Ga0207024_10048_pt1 | contig 37245 bp, 42 predicted proteins | sample Alteio_BWMinCont_44_FD_153470 | JGI IMG/M metagenome (GOLD analysis project Ga0207024, IMG submission 153470) | Enriched cells from forest soil in Barre Woods Harvard Forest LTER site, Petersham, Massachusetts, United States -... | ecosystem: Environmental > Terrestrial > Soil > Temperate forest >...
ACTGGTTTTGAGCCCGGTTCAGAGTTACCCCATGGGATGCGAGAGGGGGATGCCATGAAATATCTTTTAGCGCTGGCAAAATTTCTTGATAAAATTGAGGGTGAAACCGCCCCCTATAACTACTGTAATAGTTTTTTTATTAAAAACGATACTGATTCCTGGAGTAAATTTGCCTATACAATAGACAGCGCAGCAGCTGTAATTGCCTCTAGAGCAGGGGCTTATGTTGATAATTATGACGTAAGCACAAAACATGTGCGTTACAGCTTAGAAGAATTGGAACGCATGAAGATTAGCCGCAAACCCATTATGAATAAAAAACGCACTACGTTAAGCACCTATTCTTATGAACGTAAAGGATCATATGAAGACCTGATGGTCGCTATTGCGCAAGAACCCCATTCCTCTTTCCTTGGCTTTATGGATCATTGGTTTGCACGCAGTAAACCACAATATACGCAAAGAACGCTTTTACATATCGGCGATGCAATAGATGAAGTACTGGAGAAATACTGGGAAAATGAAGAATTACGAGAACACATCATGGAACTTAAAAAAGCCTACCAGAGCAGCGGCTTAAAAGTTGTCGTAGAACAAATCCGGTCTTCCTGTCCTAAAAGCAGCGCCAACATCGCCTATTAATTATACTGCTTGTCCCCCCTATGACTGATACGCTTTAACCGCTGCCACGGCTAGTTTATCGACGCGCTCGTTATAATCATGGCCGTTATGGCCGCGCACCCAATGCCAGCGCACTTTGTGCAATGAGGCAGCCTGTTCAAGGCGCTGCCACAAATCGCTGTTCTTCACTGGCTTTTTATCCGCTGTTTTCCAGCCCCTCGCCTTCCAGCCCGGCAACCATTCGGTAAAGCCTTTCTGTACATAGGTGCTGTCGGTGTAAAGATCGATTTCACAACTGGTTTTCAGCGCTTCCAGCGCACCAATAGCGGCCATCATTTCCATGCGGTTATTGGTGGTCTCGCTGTCGTTGCCGGATATTTCCTTTTCCACATCGCCATACACCAGTATCGCCGCCCACCCGCCCGGGCCGGGATTGCCGGAGCACGCCCCATCGGTATAAATTTTTACGTGCTTTCTAGGTTGTATCATGGCTAATTCTATGGTTTAAATATAAAAACAAGTTAATATTTGGAGTAGATAGCATGGTTGAATCACGGAAAGAAATTCTTGTTCATGAGATTTCTACTAACTCAAGAACCCGTACCATCTCTGTCATACTAAACACAAATCTTGATAAAGACCAAGTTCGTATTGTTCATAACACCCTTCACACACGTGCACATAAGGCTGTTTTCTCCGCCGACCAACCTGATACACCCCCAATTGGCACTGCGTATGCCATGAAAACAAGATATAATGAAGAATTACAACCCGTTGGCATAACCATTACTACCAAAACCGACCAGGGATTTAAAGCTCTGACGTATGACTTTACCTTAGGAGTGCTCAATACGGCATTAACTGAGGCATTAAATAAAAAAGGCCCAGATGCCAGCGTTGTCACGCGCTGAAGATTAAATCCCATAATCTCTATAATCACCGACTCGCTGATGGAAGCGCAGCTTGGTGATATATTCCATCGGGTCTTTCGGGTTCACCAGCGCGCCCTCGGGGCGATTGAGCCAGTCATGCGAACGCGTCACCAGAAAACGCATCGCCGCTCCCCGCGCCAGAATGGGCATAGCCTGACGTTCCGCTTCCGTAATAGGACGCAGGCGGTGATAGGAACGAAGCAAGGCCTGCGCCCTTTCCGGGACGAAACGGTGCGCCGCATCAAAACACCAGGCATTCATGCAGATCATGACGTCATAAATCCAGAAATCATTACAGGCGAAATAAAAGTCGATAATGCCGGACAGTTCCGGCTGGTCGGTGTTACCGTCGATAAAAAAGATATTATCAGGGAAAATATCGGCGTGGATAACGCCTTGCGGCAAATCATGCGGCCAGTGTCTCGCTAAATAGGTTAGCTCCTGCGCGACTTCATTCTCAAAGCCGGGACAGATCGTATCGGCACGTTCACGAAAACGCTGGAACAGCTCATCCCATCCGTCTACGGAAAGCGCATTGCGGCGGGTCATAGGAAAATCCTTCGCCGCGAGGTGCATCCGCGCTATCATTTCACCGACCAGTTCCAAATGACGCGGCGTAATATGGGGGCTGCCGCGTCCGCGCAGGAAATGAATCAACGCCGCCGACCTGCCACCTAACGTTCCGATAACCTGCCCGTCGCACCCCTTTACCGGGCGCGGGCAGGCAATGCCGCGATCTGCCAGCCATTCGGTCAGGCCCATAAAAAACGGTAATTCTTCAGGCTTTACGCGCTGTTCATACAAGGTCAGGATATAGCGGCCATACTCGCCTGCAAGTGCTGTCACCAGCAGGTAATTGGTGTTTTCCACGCCTTCGGTGATGCCCTTGAATGATACCAGCGTGCCAATATCGTACTGCTTAAGGAACCTCTCGATTTCTTCGGCAGTGAGCTTGGTGTAAACGGCCATATTTTATTTAATACTATGAGCAGTTATTTCACATAATCCTTCTACGCAGGAAACAACAGGCCTAGCGCCAAGAAGTGTGGTACGTAAGCATTGGTACCTATATCTTTCTTTAATATCCTTTTGGAAAGATTTATTTACGGCATAATAAAATTCACACCCTCCTACATTATAGGTGCAGTCATCATTACTAATGCACTTTCGATACTCTGGTTTTAATAATTCTGGCTGGCCCTTTTCAAACAGTTGTTCCGGTTCATCCGCAAAAGCCGGCCGCCAAACACAGCATACCATCAGAAAAAGAATGATGCGGTACACTTTACACCGCCTTTTTAACCATAAGCTTCTTGATTTCAGCGATGGCCTTGGCCGGGTTCAGCCCTTTGGGGCAGGTTTTGGCACAGTTCATGATGGTATGGCAGCGGTAGAGCTTGAAGGGGTCTTCCAGGTCGTCGAGGCGCTCGCCGGTGAATTCATCGCGGCTATCGATAATCCAGCGGTATGCCTGCAACAAAATCGCAGGTCCGAGGAAACGCTCGGAATTCCACCAGTAACTGGGGCAGGAGGTCGAGCAGCAGGCGCAGAGGATACATTCGTATAACCCATCGAGCTTGGCACGATCTGCTGGCGATTGCAGGCGTTCGCGGCTGGCCGGCTGCGGCGTTGTCGTCTGCAGCCACGGCTGGATCGATTCGTACTGGGCATAAAAATGCGTCATATCAGGCACAAGGTCCTTGATCACCGGCATATGCGGCAACGGATAAATTTTGACATCACCTTTGACATCGGCAATCGGCTTGATGCAGGCCAGCGTGTTGGTGCCATCGATATTCATGGCGCAGCTGCCGCAGATGCCTTCACGGCAGGAACGGCGGAACGTCAGCGTCGAATCGACCTCATCCTTGATTTTAATCAGCGCATCAAGCACCATCGGCCCGCAGGTGTCGAGATCGACTTCATAGTTATCAAGCGTGGGATTGGCAGGTTTTCCTTTGTCGTCAACGTTTTCCGGATTCCAGCGGTAAATGGAGAATTTCCTAACGCGCTTGGCACCTTCGGCTGCTTTGTGCGTTTTACCTGTACCAACCACGGAATTGGGGGGGAGCCTTAGTTCAGCCATACGTGCATCTCACTGTTTTTCATCATCATCGTCACCATCATCATGCCTGTGTTGCTTTTTTGCATCGTGAGGCTTGGCAGGAAATTTGTCAACCTTGATCAACCGCTGGTAGACTTCCCCTGCTTTACATTTTTTGTTATGCTCCAGATCGCAATACTGCATCATCACCTTGTCACCGGGTTTTAATACCTCGTCACCATCCTTTTTAGCAAGCGCAATGGTCTTGGTGTCACCATTTTGCATGGTAAGAATATACTGGTAGCCGGTTGAGCTGAGGATTTTCTGTTCGGCATACCCGCCAAGCAACGCACCACCAAGGGCACCGCCTACATCGCTGAGCAGATTACCCGACTTATTGCCTATAGTACTACCAGCAGCCAGTCCGGCTGCTCCACCACCCCACATTCCCGCGCCTCCCGGAATAGTATCCGAGTTGTTAGTATCGTTTTTATCTCCTACAATCTTCACTTCCTTCACATCAATGATGGTGCCAAATTCCACCGCACGGCTCACGCCCAGTTCGCTCGCATTATAGGCCGTCTGGCCGGGCTTTTCACAGGCCGAGAGTGACAGTACCATCGCCACCATAAAAATCCGGGTACATTTTATATGGCGATGCAACATTAATATATAAATCCTAATAGTTTTGGCCTAATAAACTCTGGCCTTTGGCGGTATGGGCTGCACTTCATTGGATAGCGTATTCAGGTGCACCGGGCGGTAGTCGATGGCGGTGCGTCCCTTATCGTCCAGCCATGCCAGCGTGTGCTTCATCCAGTTTCGGTCGTCGCGGTCGGGGTAATCTTCACGCGCATGGGCACCGCGGCTTTCCTTGCGGTTCAGGGCGCTGTTTATGGTCAGCAGCGCCTGTGAGCGCATGTTGTCCAGTTCCAGCGCTTCGACCAAGTCGCTGTTCCATACCAGCGAACGGTCAGACACCGCCAACTGGTCAAAACTATCCCAGATGCCACCCATTTTTTTGCGAACCTTCGCCCAAGATTTTTTCATCACGGAATACAGCGGCATGGTTCTGCATGCAACGCTGCATGTTGCGACGGATTTCCGAAGTGCGTAACGTGCCTTTCGCGTAACGGATATGGTCGAAGCGCGACAGGATAAAATCGGAATTGATGCCATTCATGGGTTTATGCCTTGTACCGGGTTTTACAATTTCCGCAGCGCGAATGGCCGCCGCACGCCCGAACACTACGAGGTCGAGCAGTGAATTACTGCCAAGGCGGTTCGCGCCATGCACCGACACGCACGCCGCTTCGCCAATCGCCATCAGGCCGGGCACCACCGCTTCGGGGTTGCCCTTATAGAGCGTCACCACTTCACCGTGATAATTGGTGGGTATCCCACCCATGTTGTAATGCACCGTCGGCAGGACCGGGATCGGCTGCTTGGTCACATCAACGCCGGAGAAAATCCGCGCTGTTTCAGAAATACCCGGCAGGCGTTCATGCAATGTGGCCGGGTCGAGATGGTCAAGATGCAGGAAGATATGGTCCTTCTCCGGGCCGACGCCCCTGCCCTCGCGTATTTCGATGGTCATAGCGCGTGACACCACATCGCGCGACGCCAGATCCTTGGCATGTGGCGCATAACGTTCCATAAAACGTTCACCCTGCGAATTCACCAGATAACCGCCTTCACCGCGCGCACCCTCGGTAATCAGGCAGCCCGCACCATAAACACCGGTCGGGTGGAACTGTACGAATTCCATATCCTGTAGAGGCAACCCGGCCCTCACCGCCATGCCTGCGCCATCACCGGTGCAGGTATGGGCGGAAGTGGCTGAAAAATACGTCCGGCCATAACCGCCGGTGGCCAATACGGTGATGTGGGCGTTGAAACGGTGCATCGTGCCGTCATCAAGGTTCCATGCCACGACACCACGGCAGGTGCCTTCTTCGTCCATCAGTAAATCAACTGCAAAATATTCAATAAAAAACTGGGCGTTGTGGCGTAGCGCCTGTGTGTAGAGCGTATGTAATATAGCGTGCCCGGTGCGGTCTGCCGCCGCGCAGGTGCGCTGCGCCGTGCCTTTGCCAAAATTGGTGGTCATGCCGCCGAAGGGACGCTGGTAAATCTTGCCTTCTTCGGTGCGCGAAAACGGCACGCCGTAATGCTCCAGCTCAACCACGGCTTCCATGGCGTTCTTACACATATATTCAATAGCGTCCTGATCGCCGAGCCAGTCGCCGCCCTTGACGGTGTCGTACATGTGCCAGCGCCAGTCATCCTCACCCATGTTGCCCAGTGCTGCGGAAATGCCGCCCTGTGCCGCCACCGTATGCGAACGCGTGGGGAATACCTTGCTGACACAGGCCGTATTCAGCCCCGCCGCTGCCATGCCGAACGTGGCACGCAAACCCGCGCCACCTGCGCCGACCACGACGACATCATGGTAATGATCAATGATTTTGTACGATTGTGTCATGGCTGCCTTGATGCAAAACGACGTGTTGGCCCGCTAGCAGCAAGCGCTTTCTGCCTCTCAGCCCATTGTCTCATATAGTCGATTCCCTCCAATGGCAAAAGGGTGGCAATATCGGGACGGGGCAACACTTCAAGCATTTTTTCGGGAGTCGCATTGACTTCAATGACTCCGGGACGATTCCCTGGTCTCTCCTTTTCTTCAAACGACAATCCTGTCTCAGCAATCTTCGTGCGGTAGGCATCGTATGCAGCATCATCGGCCAAGGTAAACGATATTCCTCCATCATTCGCATAGCAGACAATCTGCTGTGGAACCACGGTGTCCTGCGTACGTATAACTCTGCCGTTCTCTTTTAGGCAGAAATCCTGCATAAGAAGTGATTCTGGATCTGCATTCTGATCTTTGTAATATTCCAACCTACGAGCTTCCAACATTCTATTACTCCATATTAAATAAATACTACACTGATGATCCTACATCTAAAAAATGTAGCTTGAGCACTGCGAGTATCGAAAGCGCCGCAAAGACATAACAGATAAAGCTGCTGGCCAGCAGCAGGCCATATTTCGTAGCCGGGCTTTTGATATAATCCTCGATCACCACCTGCACGCCAAGACGCGCATGCGTAAATGCAGCGACCAGCAGCATCACCATCATCACCGCGTTGACCGGCGAGGCAAACCACGTCGCCACTTTCAACACGTTTGGCGACAGCATGACAGTCACCAGCGCCGCGGTAAACCATAACGACAGTGGCACCAGCGCCAGCGCCGTGACACGCTGCAGCCACCAGTGAGAAACACCGTGATGCGCGGAACCCAGCCCTTTGACCTTTTTTAATTTACTGCGAAGATCAGGGGATGGGCCGGTCATGACATGGTCCCCGTCGTGGTCATGGCGATAAACCAGGTGAGCGCCGTCATAACGACCGTAAAGGCAAGTACCGCAAGGCCGGTGCGGCGCATTACAGGTAATGAAAACCCGACACCTATATCCCAGAACAAATGGCGGATACCGTTGCCGAGATGATAGTAAAACGCCGCCGTCCAGCCCACCATGCACAGTTCTCCGAACCATGAGGAAAGGCTGCTATAGAGAGTGGTATAAAAGGCCGGGGCATAGGCCGCTGACCATAGCCACAGTACAATGATGGCGCTGCCCGCAAACAGCGCCAGCCCGGTGATGCGATGGAGAATCGAAAGCACGGAGGAAATCTGCGGGCGGTAAATCGTCAGATGCGGCGAGAGGGGACGCCCGTAGGCTGGTTTTGCATCATGCGTCATAAATAAATCAATGGCTTGAAAGTGCGATGGAGTATTCGGACGTATTTATAGTAAGCCCGGTACAAATAATCCATAAGAATTTATGAAAAGTCCTAATCCGCGACCTTAAGCATAATCTTCCCGATATGCTGGCTGCTTTCCATGAGCATATGCGCCGCCGCCACCTCCGAAAGAGGAAATACCGCATGGATCATCGGGGCACAGCAACCAACGTCCAGTACCGGCCACAAACGCTCGCGCAGCGATTTTGCTATGTCCGCTTTCTGCACTGTGGTGCGCGGACGCAGGGTTGAGCCGGTGATAACAAGGCGTTTCATCATTACCTGAGCAAGGTTAAAGCTCTCCACCTTTGAGCCAAGCATCACCGCAATCTGCACCAGCCGCCCATCGGGCTTCAGACAGTTAAGATTTTTTTGCATATAAGGCGCACCGACCATATCAAAGACGACATCCACACCTTTACCGCCGGTTAATTCCGTAATGCGGGCTTCAAAATCCTCCTCGCGGTAATTGATGGCGGCATCTGCGCCGGATTTGACGCAGGCTGCGCATTTTTCGGCGCTACCCGCCGTTGCATAAACCATATTCCCCAATTCATGCGCCAGTTGAATCGCCGTAATACCGATGCCACTGCTGCCGCCATGCACCAGCAAGGATTCACCTTTTGCCAGCCGCTGGTTCTGGAATAAATTCGCCCAGACGGTGAAATAATTTTCCGGCAATGCCCCGGCTTGAAGCGCATCGTAGCCCTTCGGCCATGGCAGGCATTGTGAGGCCGGAACAGTACAATATTCCGCATACCCGCCACCATTGGCCAGTGCGCACACACGGTCACCTTTCTTATAATCCTGAACCAGATGCCCCACGCCCAACACCTCGCCCGCCACTTCCAATCCTAAAATCGGGCTGGCGTCTTTGGGCGGCGGATAAAGCCCTTTGCGCTGCAGAATATCGGGGCGATTGACACCTGCGGCCATCACGCGAATCAATACCTCATCCGCCTTCGGTTCCGGCAAAGGCGCGGTATTCAGGCGCAATCCACCAGCTTCGTCCGCATTGGTCGCATCAACATACTGCATATATAAAGGGAGTGTCATAACGCTTACATTTTCTCCGAGCCGATTGAACCACTACGCCAGATCAGGCCAATAAAGATGCCCTTGGCACGGGGTAAAATAAGAAGTGCCAGACAGAGAGCCAATAATGGCCACACGACCATCGACACCCACAGGGGCCAACTGGAACCCGGAACCGCCACCAGCAAAATAACGCCGAGGATATGCCCGACAATCACGATGGTCAGCCATGCCGGGCCATCATCAGCGCGGATATGGCCGTAAGGCTCGCCGCATACGGAGCATTGCGCCACTGGTTTCAGGTAACGCTGCAGCAAACGCCCCTTGCCGCAATGAGGGCAACGCCCGATCATGCCACGCAGCAACACCAGCCAGAAATCCTGCGCCGCAGGATCACCGTGTGTTTTACTGATAGTGTCTGGTTGTATATCCATTAGTCCTTGACTCAAAAAAATGGGGCGGCGTATGACCGCCACCCCACTTTATCATAAAAAACAGAAACTGATTAGAGAGCTGCTGTTTTCAGTTTTGATAATGCGCGAACTTTTACGCGAACCGAAGCTGGCTTTGCAGCTGCTTTCATCATCTCGCCGGTGGCGGGATTGCGAATCAGCGTGCCAGCCTTGCGGGCAGGAACTTTGCGCAGGGTGATTTTAAACATGCCAGCCAGCGTGAATTCGCCAGCGCCATTGGGATGTACCGATCCCTGCATCACCCCTTCGAGGGCGGCGATCACATCAGCCACCTGCTTGCGGCTTAAATCGCTTTTTTCCGCCAGTACGTTGAGTAAGGCAGATTTGGTCAAAGCTTCTTTCACTGGGCGAATTACGACAGCGGGTTTTGCTTTGCTGGTAGGGGTAACTTTCTTCTTAGCACTTGTAGCCATGATGTCCTCCGTTGGGTTAAAATTGGTAGTGTCAGTGTAAATACGTCACGTTTTTCCTGATAACTATTGTATCTGGCAGTTTGCAATATTTCGATTGCACCCCTATTATCAACCACAAATAATGTAACATTTCCAGCGAAACTAACGAAATAACAGCTAAAATCGTCATTTTTCACCCTGCAGGAAAGGAAATACCATGTGCTTTTCATATATAACTGAGCGCCTGCAGCCCCTCAAAGAGTTCTCCGGGCGAGTGCTTTCCCCCATTGTTTTGCTGATCGCGCGGCTGCTGGTAGCCAATGATTTCTGGAAATCAGGCAACATTAAACTCGGTTATATAGTAGATGGCAAAGCGGATACGCTCTATTTCCTGTTTGAGGATTACCACGTACCGCTACTGCCGGTGAAAGTGGCGGCATGGATGGGCATGATGGGCGAAGTCGGATTCTCCGCCATGCTGGGACTCGGCCTGTTAGGCCGCTTCGGCGCTTTAGGCTTGATCTTTATGTCCGCTGTCATCTACCATGCCGACAACAATGAGCTAGCCCCCTTCTGGGCCGCAATCTGCGCTATTATTGTGGTACAGGGATCAGGCAAGTACTCGCTAGATCATTTATTATTCCGCAGCAAAAGGAAGACATCATGAACATTACCGACATACTCGCCGCCCCCTCCATGCCCATCTCCAGCCCCAGCTACCCGCGCGGGCCATACCGTTTCGTCAACCGGGAATATTTTCTCGTTACCTATGAATCCGACCCCGCCGCCATCCGCGCAGCACTGCCGGAACCGCTGGAACCCGATGGCAGCAACACCGTAGTTTATGAATTTATCAAAATGCCCGACAGTTCGGGATTCGGCGATTACACCGAAACCGGCATCGTCATTCCCGCCAAATATAAAGATGAGCCGGTCAATTTTACGGCGCAGATGTATCTGGATGATGAACCGCCGATTTCCTGTGGCCGCGAAGTGTGGGGATTCCCCAAAAAATTCGCCAACCCCACCCTGGGAATCGTCCATGACACCCTGACCGGCCATATCGAATACGCCGGACAGACCGTGGCTATCGGCACCATGACTTATAAACATACCGACCTGACCCTCGACCCCAGGACCGGTGCCCACAATACCGCCCTCATCCAGAAAAAAATGGAAAAAACCGCGGTCAACCTGAAGCTCATCCCGCATGTCGATGGTACGCTCGCCATTGCCCAACTGGTGGCTTATAACCTGACCGACATCACCGTCAAAGGTGCATGGTCCGGCCCGGCACGTCTTCACCTCGTCCCCCACGTCAATGCCCCGGTCGCAGATTTGCCTGTGCGTAAAGTGATAGGAGGAACGCATTTTATCGCCGACCTTACCTTGCCTTACGGGCGCGTCATGGTGGATTACCTGAAGGACAAATAAGCCATAGGCTGTGACCGGAATGCCGCAGTGGTGAATTATAATCCGCTCTAATCACTCGATATCTTTGACGGTTACCTTTTCGTGGTTTAGAAATATTGCCTGATACTCACGCAAAAGGATATACCCCATGGACACGAAACACCGCCGCTCATTCCTGACAACCGCATCCCTCCTTGTAGTAATTGCCTGTTCCGGCTGCTGCAGCAACAAAGCCACCCCCGGCGAGGTGATGGTGCCGTTTGGAACCCTGCCGGTAGCGGTGCAGAAAACGCTTGTTAAGGCACTGCCAAACCAGACGCCCGATGCCGTAGAACGTGAAACCAAAAACGGAGTTGAGGTTTATGAAGCGAAAGCCGTTAAAGCTGATGGTTCCAGACAGATCGTTAAGGTGGATCCCGATGGAAAATTACTTTCTGTGATGAAAAAATCTGCTGAAGTCGAAGTGGCGTGGAAACAAGTGCCAAAGTCAGTGCGTAAAACCATTATCCAGAATAATGGCGACAAGAAAGCCGACAAAGTTGAAAAAGAAAAAGAAAATGGCGTCACTATTTATGAAGCCGTTACTATGACTTCCAGCGGCGGCAAGCATATCGTCAAAGTGGGCAAAGACGGCAAACTGATTATGGTGAAGGATAAATAGACAACTCCGCTGTAGTGACTTAACGCTGGGGCGGTGTGTTCATCGGAGGTAATTGTGACATCCATGTGCTTTGTCGTTGACCGGGCACTGGCATGGCGATGCTACCCAATGTAGTGCTGGTATTGTCACCACCGTTAAAGGCGATCTTATCCTCAGGAAAACCATCAACGCGCATGGGCCGTACTGCCGGAGTGCTACTTGAGAGAGCAGCAATCCCCAATACTCCAAGTGCTCCCAACCCTCCTGCAAGTAAAACATTGCTGCCAAAACCATGTAAACCACTGGCTGTTGCTGCCGTTGCTTTCCAACCAGCCTTTGCTACGGGCTGTGCAACATGGGTAAAGCTGCCTACAGCCACTTTTTTGGTCAGGTTCAAGCCACTACCCAGCTTATCTCCAACGACCTCCATTAATTGCCCGGCACCCTTCGAGATTCGTTTCAGAAAACCCTCTTGAGCTACACGGGCTGGCGCCTCATGCGATAAGTTAAGCAGTGCTTCCGGAACGGCCGCATGTTCAGCGGCCTTTTCTACAACAGCAGGCACAAGGTCAACCGCGCCTTCCACAGTATGTATTACCGTTGATACAGGCTCTGTTATTATACCCAGTGCTTTTGTGTCAGAGCGAGGGACTCCATTTAAACGCTTATTGAGATACTCGTATGCCTTCGTGGAATCTTTAAACTGAATCCCCCCCTTCAGCACATTCGCGTGTTCACGCATCAAATTCTGTACCCTATGAGGATCAAGTGCCTTACCACCTTGTTCAAAGTGGTATTTCAAAGCGTTTTCAAGAGACGTGTGCGCCTCACCGAGTTGATCCATAGCCTCGGGGTTGAGTTTAACAATTCCCGCCCTGATTCTCGACGTAGCGCGTTGCAGGTAGCCCTCATAGGTTTCGACGGTTATCGCGGGTACTTCAGCTATCCGTGCAGCGGCCATAACCTTGGCATGCCCGGCATGGACTGCATTCTTGACGTCTGCCAGTTCCTTTAATTGACCTAAATCTTTTTTAGCAAGGGTGCCGACTACAACCTTCATCTGCTGCGGCGATATGGTGGCACCACCTTTGATATATCTGCCTACGATTTCTTTAATAGCCGCCTTTTCTGCGTCCCCAATAACCTTCGAGTTAGTTGATAACAAATTCAATTCACGCTCCAGTGGGGATAGCGCAGGCCTTACCACAACTGGAACACGCTGAAGCTTCAATGCGGAGCTTCCCTCCAGATCGTTTGTAATATTCTTCAGACGCTCCGTAAGATATTGATGGCCTTTCTCAGCAGTTCCCAGTGTTACGGTGCCTTTGTGAAGACCGTCCAGAACATTTGCGTACTCCTCTACAAGATTATATATTTTTTCTTCCGTAAATTTGACCCCAAGATGAGTCTTAAAATAGGCGTCCAAAGCCCCATGGACATGCTGCTGCGCTGTAACGAGGGGGGAAAGCGCTTCACCCTGGCGTACCTTCAGTAAATCGGGATGGATATTATCCCAGCGCAAGCTACTTTTTGCCTTTTCCATGAACTCTTTATAGGTATCAGCAGTTACGCCCGGTGTAAGTATTTCTACAATTTGTTCTTCTGTAAGGATTCTGGCCTTAGCCGCAGCTTCATCTGCAGCATCCTGCAGAGCTTTAGCCGCAGCATCTTTTGCATCTTTTGCAGCAGCGGCTGCCCTTTCCCAAGGTGAACCAGCTGGTATTTTATCCTGCGGCAACGCTGCAGCTGCAAATTGAGCAGTGATTTTCTGAGGCGAAAGGCGAGGAGTTGGGCCAATATGCTCAGGAAGCGGTTTATACTGATCAGGCGCCGAAGATGTAGCAACCGCTAACGCACGTGCAGATTCATCTAAAGGTATGCCGACATACGCTGCCTTTTCCAGCGGTGTCAGATCTGGTTGTGGGAGAACTTTTCCTCTCAGGCGTTGTGCTAAATACTCCTTCGGGTTTTTCTCAACGCCCCTCACAATAGCCCTGTGATAGTCATTCACCGCCTTTTCCACTTGCTCAGGCGTCATACCGGGATGGTATTCTCGTTGTACGATTTCACTCACTTCATTAGCCATATCGAAGGGGGCGCGCGCATTAGGGAAAAAACCGGGGTGTATATCAGGTATGTTTTTCACGGCTATCGCGGCGTTTTGCCCACGCTCAAATCTATCAAGTCCCTCTATATGATCCCAAAAATAGTTGGCAGATACGGATTCTTGACCGAATCGTTGCAGATCAGTAAGATGGCTATAGGCGGATTTTTGAATATTGGAATGCGGTGCTGCCCCAGCGCGCCGTTCAAATTCTGTGATCGCTTTTTCGACCATCCCAGGCACAGGAGCGCCACTTTCATGGACTACGGCCATAGAAACGACCGGTTCTGCAACGACTGGCGTCCGAGGAGGTAGTAAGGTAGGTTTGACTACTTTATTAGGAGCAGTGTCACGGATACCATTGGCTGTAAGCTCTGCAGTCGTGAAACCAATACCCGCATTCCTCATCGCCGCCACTTTTTGTTCCGCGTCGGCAATGATTGGCGTCATGAACGATTCTGTAAAACGTGCTTCGCCTTTAGCAGCGCAAAGTGTCTTCCAAGCATTGGCAATACCTTCTTCTGTAATCCGGGCATTGGGGTTTAGTTTAAAATGGGTATCTAACTTTTCTATCGCCCCAGTGAAATTGTTCCATAACTCAGCAATTGCCGGATCGTTTTTTCGTAGCACTTGACTGTCCCGCTTATATAAGCCCTCCAGAAAGTCAAGCCATGTGGGAATACTGCTACCACCATTACTCAGCTGGATTTGATGATGCGCAACTTCTGGAAAAAAATGCGTTTTCATATATTGCGGAGGGAATCGAGGTTCCACCCTTGTCGTGCCATCCAAAAATTTAAATGCCGGATCTGTCGCCATATTTCACATCATAAGTATACCCCATCATCGGGGCATATTACACCATCCTGACATGATACAGCTTTAACCTATGATAAGTATGAAGGTTTTGTGAATTTTCGGCGTTTTTGACAGGTTTTGTTTTACAACATATTGAAATATAATATCAATGCCATTATAACCCCAGCACATTTTTCATGGAATAAAGGCCGGGTTTCTGGGTGATCGCCCACTTGGCGGCGCGTAACGCCCCGCTGGCAAAAATATCGCGGTTAAACCCTTGATGCCTAATCTCAATTATCTCACCCTGCCCGGCAAACATCACCTCATGGATACCAACCACATCGCCGCCGCGCAGGGCGGCAAAACCAATATCGCCCCGTCTGCGCTCGCCGGTGATGCCGTCACGCGCCGAAGCTTTTTTGTCGGCAAGCACCACGCCCCGCCCACGCGCCGCCGCTTCGCCCAACATCAGGGCCGTACCGGAAGGCGCGTCTTTTTTATGCTTATGGTGCATTTCAAAAATTTCAATGTCGTAAGAATCATCCAGCAGCACCGCCATCTGCTCCACCAGCTTTTCCAGCAGGTTGACGCCAATGGAGAAATTACCCGACTGGACCATGCGGGCGGTGCGCGCATGATTCGCCAGTTCCTGCTTCTCTGCATCCGTAAACCCCGTTGTGCCGACGATATGGACGCGACCGGATTTTGCCGCCGCTCTGGCAATAGCCAACGTCGATTCAGGAGAAGTAAAATCCAGTATGGCGTCGGCTGCTTCAGCCAGCACGTCAGGACTTGAGGTAATAAAAAGGTTTTTGCAGCCAACGGTTTCGAGCTTGGAAGCCACCACTTTTTCGTCAAATCCGGGACGTTCGCTGCCTGCGACAAGGGTAAGCCCCTCATCCGCCAATACGGCTTTCACTAAGGTCAGGCCCATACGCCCACAACATCCAGCGATAGCAATTTTCATAACCATTCTCCTTTTATCTTGCGAGTCATAGCCGTTTGGCGCAACGGCGCTATTCCCTTTTAGATCATCTATTTTTTTAAGAAAAATGGAATTGTTTAATTCACTTTAGGATAGTCAGGTGCTTCAGGGCGACCTTCATCAGTTCCACGGCTGCGTGAAAATCCACCCGTTTGCCTTCCTCGCTCCGCTACAACTGCAGCATCTACCAGCATTTTAAGTTTCGCTATTTTAGCTGTGTCCGGAAGATTATCCATTATAATAGACTCGATCATCTTATATCGACTATGAGGATCGAGTGCAGCTTGCGAAATGCGTTGTTTCTCGGCTTCTGCGCTGGGTGTTTCATACGAATATTCACGGCCATTTAAAGCAGCATCAACGCTTTCAGCTAATATCCTAGGTAATACTTCAGTGGAAATATTAGAATCTTTCCTTGCCTGAATGTAACCAATTTCTATGCCATGGCCAAGCGCAGCTTCAACACGAAACTTTCTTAACTCATCCATCATAAAGTCCAATTGGACGATATGCGGTGCAACAGATCCAACTGCAACCATAAGCTTTTCGGCTGCCTGCTGTAAAACAGATTGATCGACAGAAAAACCTTTTTTGGGAAGCGCCCTAATAACATACGTATCAGGTTCTCCATCGCGTGGATCAATCCGTGAAACAAAGACACTCATTCCCGGGATAGCATCTTCATTAATGTATATTGGATCGGAGGTCTTGCTGCTCATAATGCTGCTCCTAAGTACTGCTCAATTAAAATTGCAGGACAATTCTATGCAGTATGATTATTCCCTAATATTTGTCAATAATTTATTAACAATACTTAGTAAATAATCTCTACTCCTTCAAATCTTCCCAGAATTCCTTCATGCGGGTAAAGAAGCCATCGGATTGCGGGCTGGTGCCGCCATCAGTTTTTTCAAATTCCTTGAGCATTTCGCGCTGCTTTTTATTCAGCTTCACCGGGGTTTCCACCATCACATCGATATACATATGCCCACGATGCGCTGAACGCAGCACCGACATGCCTTTACCGGCAACCCGGATACGCTGGCCGCTTTGAGTGCCCTCAGGAATGTTGACGCGCACGCGATTGCCTTCAATGGTCGGCACTTCGATGGAACCGCCGAGCGCCGCCGTGGTCATTTTGATGGGGATGTTGCAATGAATATCGGCACCGTCACGCGTGAACAGCTCATGCGGTTTGATCGAGAGGAAAATATATAAATCACCGGGAGCGCCACCGCGCATCCCCACTTCGCCTTCGTCAGACAGGCGGATACGCGTACCCTCCTCCACACCGGCGGGAATATTGACCGACAGGGTTTTTTCCTTGCGGGTACGCCCCGACCCGGCGCATACGCGGCACGGGTCCTTGATGACTTTACCGAGTCCCTGGCAGGTATGGCAGGTACGCTCGATGGTGAAGAATCCCTGCGAGGCGCGGATGCGGCCTTCGCCGTTACACGTGGTACAGGTGACCGGCTTGGTGCCTTTTTCGCCGCCACTGCCGTGGCAGGCCGCGCACGCCACCGAGGTGGTGACTTTGATGGTTTCGGATTTGCCTTTGAACGCTTCTTCAAGCGAAATGCTCAAATTATAGCGCAGGTCGGAACCACGCGCCGCCGCGTTGCCGCCGCCCTGCTGCCTCCTGCCCTGCCCACCCATGCCGAAAAGATCTTCAAAAATATCGGCAAAGCCGGAAGAAAAATCGAACCCTCCCATCCCTGCCCCACCATGGCCACCTGCTCCCTGCGTGAAAGCGGCGTGCCCATAGCGGTCATAGGCCGCGCGTTTCTGGTCGTCGGAGAGAATGTCGTAGGCGTGGCTGATATCCTTGAATTTCTCCTCGGCTTTTTTATCGCCGGGATTGCGGTCGGGATGATGCTGCATCGCCAGCTTGCGGTAAGCCTTTTTCAGTTCATCGGCACTGGCGGTTTTGGCAACGCCAAGCGTTTCATAATAATCATGGTTATGGGGCATAGGTAATCAGCTTTTGTTTTTTTCGGAGAGTTTTTTGAGTAAAGCGCTTACCGCACCGTCATTAATCCCCAACACCCCTTTCAGGTAATTGTAGAGGGAAAGTATCTTGTTATCCAAGTAAATAAATAAGGCCTTGAAACCATCCCCGGGACGCGCCTGATAATTCGTGGCGACTTTGAGGGGCGGTGTTGTTTCTTCTGTAAAATAATAGAGCGCAATAGACTTGCGTGTTGTCGTATCAGGGCAGGCAAGCGGCGCGGGATGACCATGAAATGATTCGGAATCGGTATTAAAAATAACACAGCGATTGAGGACAGGTACAATTTTTTCAAAGCAGCGCTGCATATCTTTAGTCCATAATTCCAGTTGCCCGCCATATTCCTCTTTCCAATCTGGATTTAGGTAGAGCAATACATTCACGCGCCGCCGCCACATGCGGTGGTGCGGGTGTGCGGTGAAATCGGCGTGGAGGTTTAAAAATCCCCCACGATCCATCTCATGCAACCCTCCACCTTCCAGCGAAGGATCGGGAATAAGGTTGGGTATTCCCGTCAATTCACTAAGAAAACGTACAAACCGGGGGGAATTGAACTCCTCAATAATACCTCGCAACGGGGCTGGAGTAGCTTTGAGTTCCCTGAGCGCTCGTTTTTTTTCGTTGTAGTGCACATAATACACCCAGCCATCATCTTTAGGCCCCGGAAATTCTCTTACTGCCTGATTTATCGCACCCGCATCAATAAAATTATCAAACACGCCATGCGGAAAACATTCCGCCGAACGGTAAGCGCCTTTTAACTGATCCAGTTTCCCCTCATAGGCATTGTAATCAAATATCCCCATAAGGCTTACTGTCTCCTTTTCTTGTCATCCACCTCTTCGTAAGTGGCATCAACGACATCGGCGTCTCCGCCGTTACCGCCGCCTGTGCTGCCTTCAGTGTTTCCTGACGACGCGGCACCGCCAGTACTGCCATTATTGGCAGCCGATTTTTCCTGTTCGGCTTTATAAAGGATTTCACCCAGCTTCATCGAGGACTGCGTCAGTGCCTGCAATTTTTCCTCAATAGCAGAAGCATCTTCCGAAGCAATGGCATCCTTCAGTGACTGCATGTCTTTTTCAATCGCAGCCTTGTCGGCAGCCGGGATTTTTTCGCCATGCTCTTTAAGGTTTTTATCGCAGGTATGGATCAAGCCATCGGCCTGATTCTTAACATCGACCAGATGGCGGCGTTTTTTATCCTCCTCGGCATGTGCCTGCGCTTCCTTGACCATGCGCTCGATATCGCTATCCGACAACCCGCCGGACGCCTGAATGCGGATCTGCTGCTCTTTGCCTGTGGCTTTATCTTTGGCGGAGACATTGACGATACCGTTCGCATCAATATCGAACGTCACCTCAATCTGCGGCATACCGCGTGCGGCTGGCGGCAGACCGACGAGATCGAACTGGCCGAGAATTTTATTGTCGACAGCCATTTCACGCTCGCCCTGAAATACGCGGATTGTCACTGCGGTCTGGTTGTCATCCGCCGTCGAGAAGGTCTGCGATTTCTTGGTCGGGATAGTGGTATTGCGGTCGATCAGGCGGGTAAATACGCCACCCAGCGTTTCGATACCGAGGCTCAGCGGCGTCACGTCAAGCAGCAATACGTCTTTGACATCGCCTTTGAGTACCGCGCCCTGAATGGCCGCACCCATCGCCACCACTTCGTCCGGGTTCACGCCCTTATGCGGTTCCTTGCCAAAAAATTCTTTCACTTTTTCTATGACCTTGGGCATACGCGTCATGCCGCCCACCAGAATCACTTCGTCAATGTCGGATGCCTTGATACCGGCATCTTTCAGCGCATTGCGGCACGGTTCGATGGTCTTCTGGATCAGATCGTCCACCAGTGATTCCAGTTTAGCGCGGGTGAGTTTGATATTTAAGTGTTTCGGAACAGCCGAGCCTGTCGACATATCAGCCGTGATAAACGGCAGGTTGACGTCAGTTTGTATGCTGTTGGAAAGCTCGATCTTGGCTTTTTCCGCCGCTTCTTTAAGACGCTGCAGGGCCAGCTTGTCGCTGCGCAAATCAATCCCCTGCTCTTTTTTGAATTCATCGGCAAGGTAATCGATCACACGCTTGTCGAAATCTTCACCACCCAAAAACGTATCGCCATTGGTGGCTTTTACCTCGAATACGCCATCGTCGATCTCCAGCACCGATACGTCGAACGTACCACCGCCTAAATCATACACAGCAACGGTGTGACCGGCCTTTTTGTCTTTATCGAGACCATAGGCGAGCGCCGCAGCGGTCGGTTCGTTGATGATACGCAATACTTCAAGACCGGCAATACGCCCAGCATCCTTGGTCGCCTGACGCTGCGCATCGTTGAAATAGGCAGGAACGGTAATAACGGCCTGCGTCACTTTTTCACTTAAATACGCTTCGGCCACATCTTTCATTTTCGTCAGGATAAAGGCACTGATCTGGCTTGGGGAATATTTCTCGCCACGCACTTCCACCCACGCATCGCCATTATCGGCCTTGACGATTTTATAAGGCACCAGCCCCATGTCTTTTTTCACCAGCGGGTCATTAAAATTGCGTCCGACCAAACGTTTAATGGCAAACAAGGTGTTTTCCGGGTTGGTCACGGCCTGGCGGCGCGCACCATCGCCAACAAGGCGTTCATTATCGGTGAAAGCGACCACGGACGGCACGACATTGCGTCCCTCCGGGCTGTGGATGACTTTGACCTGACTTCCCTCCATGATAGCAACGCAGCTATTGGTCGTTCCAAGGTCGATTCCTATAATTTTACTCATGCATTTTTCTCCCATTCATATTTTGGTGACAATAAAGAACATATAAGCGCGGATTTTCTAATGACAACACCCGTAAGATGTTTTTTTGTATTTTTATAAAAATACCTTCGATTTTAGGGTATTACCGGATTTATATAGACAAGTGTTGGAATAACCTAAAATTTTTAGAATTTCAATGTGCAGGAAGGGCGCGTACCATCATAAAAAAAGGCGGGCTGCAGCCCGCCTTTTTTCATACTAAGCCGTAGTGCATTAATCTTTCTTTTCTTCTTTTTTCTTAGGCGCTTCCGTTGCCACGGCTTTGGTGCTGGCAGCAGCGGGTGCCGCTTCTTTCTTTGTGCCGCTGGTAGCCGCTGCAAAATTCGCGAATCTATTCTGGAATTTCTCCATCTGGCCGGTTTTGCGTAAGTTAATGCCACCTACCCAGGCCGGGTGGGTTTTGGGATCAACATCGAGCTGAAGGACATCGCCTTCTTTTCCCCACGTCGAACGGGTGTCATATTTCGTGCCATCAGACATAACGATGGTAATGTGGTGATAGTCGGGGTGAATGTCCTGCTTCATAGTCGTCTCCATTTATATAAGGGAGTGTTTGTTAGCCTAAACCGTATGGAAAGGCAAGGAAATAGTCAAAAATCCCGCTATTGGCAATAATTCTATTAAAAAAATCTTGAAAACCAAGCCACTAAACACTACCAACTAGCAGCTAATGGTCTTCCGGGGGGTTAGCTCAGTGGTTAGAGCAGGGCGCTCATAACGCCTTGGTCGGGGGTTCAAGTCCCTCACCCCCCACCAATTTTCCTTGTATTTCAATATGTTATGGAGATGTAGCCGTCAGCCCCGCACACCGCGGGGCTCATTTTGAGACTTGACCAGAGATAACTCCGGCAGCTTCTTTTTCTGCGTATTTGCTGATATTATCTCTGTGCGCGATTCTGGCGGTCAAGACTTGGCCACCTTATTTTCATTTCTCTACTTCCGGGACAGTATTTTTTACATACCCTTATCCTATGTATCACAACATTGCATATGGAAGTTTATGTATTCCCCACTTTCAGACACCAGCCAGCTTCTAAGAAAACACGCTGCCGATATTGCAACACAATATTCCCGTGACCGCTTATTATCCCGCGAGGCATCGACGGTCAAAACCGTATTGCTTGAACAGGCGACCATGCTGGAAGGTTATATCGCCGACTCGGACGCCCGCGCTGATAGCATGACACATGTGGAGTCTTTAGACCGCATGGTATTGGCAAGGGAAATGAATACCAGGGGGCTGGTATTATTGAAAAATGCCTTGCTGTGGGACGTGACGACATCGAGCCGCCAGAAGATAAACAAGCTGCAACAGGAACGGAAAAGCCTGAATCCCAATAATCCCCACTGCAAAGCCATTGACCGAGAGATAGAGGGGCTGCGTGGCGTTATCACTACAGTGGAACGCTTACGGAAATATAACCCCAACCACCTGCCTGTTCCTTATCGTCGCAAGGATGATGTAGGAAGTGACGGCGGCGATAACAGTGACGTTAGCATCCCTAATACCAATACTGATAGTGGCACCGGCGGAGGTTCCGGTGGCGGAAGTTTTAATCCCGCTGAACCACGCGTCCCGGCAGGCGAACCCGGCGGTGGCGAATGGACATCTGGCGGCGATGGTGACGAAAGTACCCAAGTAGCACAGGAAATTCCATTGCCACCACTTGAAGAATTTCCTACCGACCCCACGATTCCTCCTGGCGCTGGTTGGGAGTGGAAAGGAAACGGGACACCAGGTACTCAGGGAAATTGGGTTAATCAAGAAACAGGAGAGAAGCTAAATCCAGATATGGATCATCCGCCACCGATAGGTCCACATTATGATTACACGGACCCTGAGGGAAATCAATATCGCTGGTTTCCAGATGGGACTATGGCACCCAAAGTCATAGTAGGTGGTATAATAGCTTAATTATGGTACAGTTGTTTAATATTTAAGGAGAAAATTGTGGGCGCAGGATTTTTAGTACCAATTGAAAGTGACAGGCCAGCCATCATCGAACCTGTAAACTTAGGACGGGATGGTATTACCTATCTGCACTCTTTATTACTGGAACAACAAAAACCCTTATCTTCTTCTGTCGCTAAATTATGGAATAGTGGCGGAATATCCTTTGCACCACTAGAGAAAGGAAAGCCTGTTAAAGAAGCGAAACAATTTAGTGTTGGGACATCGAGGCCAACCATTGCTATACAGAAATGGCTTAGCGCATATATTGACTCGCAATGGGGCAATAAAAACTACCAATTGATATTTGAAGATCCATGGGCAAAACCTAGCGATTCTGAAAAGCGCGCGCCGAAAACAAATTATTTTTTCTGCGACGACGGTGTATACTACGTCCCTGATAATGCTGATGCGTATACAACAATAGAAATAGCAAAACACCAGTCCAACTTTCTCTTTTTTGGTTTTGTAGTTAGCCCTGTGGTTCCGTTACCTCCTTCAGGAAAGAATGTAGATCAGGATTATATTGTGTTGCTCGCATGTAATATTACGGCTGTGTTTGCAATTGCTTATGATTTCGAAGGTTATGTAGTCTGGCAAAGATGATTGATTGGATACAAATAGCGGCTTATGCCGGAGATATTCCCATGACCAAGATATATAAAGTATATAAAGAAAACGTGATCAAATATTTGCCTGATTTGGCAGATTATAATTATCAAAAAAGAGTATGGGCGACAGGGAAACCACAACCTGGCGATATGTCACCTACTTTTGTTGAAGCTTGGTGCCAGCTGTTTGATGACACAGGTTTAAGCGATGCATTAAATATCGGGCAAACCGTGTTCGGTGCGGCGGCTGATCAAGCCATATTGGATTTGAATGCTGCTCTTCGTAAGGTGGATGATAAAAATAAGCCGGACAGCATGATAATCGACACCCCGGCCATGCAAAATGTAAGGGAAAAAGCGGCGAAGGCATTGCAGTTGATTCTTCAAGGCTAAGTTCTGTACTGCGCAATCCTCTGCATTTCCGCAGAAATACCCTTAGACAGGTACTAAATCCTACTAAAGAAAGTGAGAATATGCTCCGGAAATGACTTGAGCTTTTGGTAAAATATTGTAAAATAACTACAATATGTAAAATGGAGAGATCTTGGTGGAAGTTCAAGTCCACCATGCCCCACCATTTATTATTATATATCAATATATTATATGAATTCCCCGGTGTAGCCCGCACACCGCGGGCCTCATTTTATGTATTGACCAGAGAATACCTGGACACTGACTTTTCCTGCGTAATTACTTCCAGCAATTGCTTCAGTGCCGGACGCTCCATAATTACATTACCGCCCCGTAACGCCATCGATATAAAGCCGCGATATGGTTTTTATAGTTAAAAGCAATAAAAGGCAAAACTACGCAAAAACGTACAATATGTTCTTCGCAATTTGTAGGCATATCGCAATACAAAAATAGATAGGCCAGCGATGAGCAAAAAAGTAGCCGACGTTATTATCGAAGTTCTTGAATCCGTGGGCGTTAAGCGGTGCTACGGTGTTGTCGGCGACACCCTTAACCGCATAGCGGAATCAATTGAAAATAGCGAGATTGAATGGGTGTCGATGCGCCATGAGGAAGCAGGGGCGTTTGCCGCTGGTGCGGAAGCCCAGCTCAGCGGTGAATTGGTGGCTTGTGCGGGAAGCTGTGGCCCCGGCAGTCTGCATTTCATCAACGGACTTTACGAAACTAATGGCGAGAGAAAATTTCCTATGAGTTTAACAGTATCAATCTAACGAGTAGCAATAAGGAGTACCCCATGCAAAAAGCAATAGCCATCAAACCGATTGAGAAGTCGGATAAAGCATATCCGGACCGTTTATTTGTTTTGGATCTGAGTGGCGGCCGTGTGCTGTCTGTAAACACTGACGGCTCTGACGAGCAAGTGCTTGTAAGCGGTTGCCACCTCCCTGACGGTATTGTGGTCGATACTGAGAATGGGTATATCTATTGGACAAACATGGGTGTGCCGAACCTCAATGACGGGTCCATCGAACGCGCGGACCTTGACGGGCGAAACCGCACGGTGATCGTTCCACAGGGACGCACCTTCACCCCGAAGCAGCTCTGCCTCGTAAAAAGTATCGGGAAACTTTACTGGTCTGATCGCGAAGGCATGCGGGTGATGCGCTGCAATCTTGATGGTTCTAATATCGAAACTCTCGTAGAAACTGGCCATGGCGATGCGGATCGAAAGGATGCCACCAAATGGTGCGTCGGTATTACTGTCGATGCCGGTCGAGGGCATATGTATTGGACTCAAAAAGGCCCGGACGATGCTGGAAAAGGCCGGATTTTTCGGGCAAATCTTGAGATTCCCAAAGGAGAAACACCAACCAGCAGGACGGATATAGAAGTCCTCTTTGACCATCTTCCCGAACCGATCGATCTTGAACTGGATCTTGGTGCACAGCTTCTCTACTGGACGGATCGTGGAGACCCTCCGCGAGGAAATACGGTAAATTGTGCAAAGATAGCAGCAGATGTCCGCCCGAATCAAAAGCCTAAAATTCTGCTTACACATCTGATGGAGGGCATTGGCATCGCCCTTAACCTTCCGGACAATCGTATGTTCGTGACAGACCTGGCTGGCTCCGTCTATTCCGCCCGGCTCGATGGATCGGAAAAAAAGGCGCTGCTGTTCATGCAGGGAAATCTCACGGGCATCGCATATGCAAAAACAACTGTGAAGGAGAAATAATATGTCATTCAATAAGCCTATCCAAAAGATTGCCGTCGTCGGAACCGGAGTGATCGGCGCAAGCTGGACCGCGCAGTATCTTGCCCGCGGGTTCGATGTGATTGCCACCGATCCCGCTCCAAACGCAGAGAAAAACTTACGCAAATATGTAAACGAGGCGTGGGAATTGCTTACGGTGATTGGTCTCACGCCGAGCGCGTCGCGCGACCGGTTGACCTTTACCACCAGTATGACGGAAGCGCTCTCAAAGGCCGATTTCGTGCAGGAAAACGGCCCGGAACGTCCGGATTTCAAGATTAAGTTATTTGCCGATATGGACGATGCCACTCCTGGTGATTCAATCATAGCGTCAAGTTCATCGACGCTGACGATGACGGTTATTCAATCCGGCTGTAAGCGCCCTGAGCGCTGCGTTATCGGGCATCCCTTTAATCCTCCGCACATCATTCCTTTGGTCGAGGTGGTGGGCGGCGACAAAACATCACCGGAAGTAATACAGCAGACGATGCAGTTTTATGCGTCGATAGGGAAGAAACCGATTCATCTGCATAAAGCACTTCCCGGCCATGTTGCAAATCGTTTGCAGGCTGCGCTTTACCGCGAGGTTGTCTATCTCATTGAGCAAGGCGTGCTGAGTGTCGCAGATGCTGATATCGCCGTAAGTTATGGGCCGGGGCTGCGCTGGGGCGTAATGGGGCCTAGCCTGCAGTGGCACGTTGGCGGTGGCCAGGGTGGTATTCAGCATTTCATGGAACATCTTATGGATCCGCTGACCGCGACGATGAAAGGCCTGGGCAATCCAGAAATCATTCCTGAACTCAGGCAAACCATTGTTGAAGGCGTAATGCAGGAGGCCGCAGGCCGCTCGGTTGAGCAACTTGCGAACGAGGAAAACGAGGTGCTGGTGGGGCTTCTCAAGCTGCGGGCCAATGAAAAAAAGGAAAATCAAACAGTCCCGAAAGCAAAACGGGCCAATGCCTGAATAATAACCATGAAATCAAAAGGAAATTACTGCCGTGAAAAATCAGTCGTCTTTCGAATGTATTGCCTTGCTGCTGCAAGGCGGCGGTGCGCTTGGTTCTTACCAGGGCGGAGTCTATCAGGCGCTTGCGGAAGCGGGCATTGAGCCCAACTGGGTAGCTGGCATCTCCATCGGCGCCATCAATGCCGCCATCATTGCCGGAAACGCGCCGGAAAATCGCCTGGATAGACTGCGTGACTTTTGGGAAAGCATTACGCTCGCTCCTCCTGTCTATCTTTCGGCATTTACCCGTAACGATATCGCGCATAATTTGCTCAATCGGGCCTACGCAAACGTTGCCATGTTTGCAGGGGTATCGGGGTTTTTCAAACCAAGGATGACCAATCCGTGGGTTAACCTTCCCGGTCCTGACGCAACCAGTTTCTATGACACCACGCCTTTAAAGCCTTTACTTGAGAGACTTATCGATTTTGATCGCATTAACAGCGGCGCGATGCGTTTCTCCGTCGGGGCGGTGAATGTCTGTACAGGGAATTTTACGTACTTTGACAATACCACGCACACCATTGGCCCGGAGCATGTGATGGCAAGCGGCGGGCTTCCGCCCGGCTTCCCGGCGATTGAGGTGGACAATGAACATTATTGGGACGGCGGGCTGGTATCGAATACGCCCCTCGATTGGGTGTTGGGCAGTAAGCCACAGCAGGATACGCTCGCCTTTCAGGTGGATTTGTGGAGTGCCCAGGGCGAACTCCCCAATACCATGCCAAAAGTGCTCATGCGCCAGAAAGAGATTCAGTATTCCAGTCGCACACGTTACAGCACGGATCGGTTCCGGCACATCCAGAAACTACGTTATGCCGTGGCCAATATACTCGATCACCTGCCCAAAGAACTGCAAAAACTTCCCGATGTAGAGTTCGTCAGGCCCGAAGCCGTGCGCAAGGTGTATAATATCGTCGAACTTATATACCGGACACAGAGTTACGAAGGTGACTCGAAGGACTATGAGTTTTCCCGCCGCAGCATGGAACTGCATTGGAAGGCTGGCTATTTCGACACGATCGCCTCCCTGAAAAACAAACGCATATTTAAACGCTCGGATACGGAAATCGTCCAGACGTTCGATGCCGCGCTGGAAACTGAAAACGAAGCACAACAAAAAGTGGCGGTATGAAAAAGGAAGCCAGGCATGCGCGCCGCCGGTAGCAAAACAATGCTGTGGGGGATTGCCATTCTGGCAGCGTATCCGATTCCCGGTTTATGTGATGAAGGCGTTCTGGACCCCCACGGTCCTGTGGGCATGGCGGAGCGTGTGATTCTCATGGACGCCACCGCCATCATGCTGGCGGTCGTCATTCCTGTGATCGTGCTCGCGTTGGTTTTTGCCTGGTGGTTTCGAGCGGGGAATCCGAGGGCGCATTATCTGCCTATGTGGGAATATTCAGGCACTATAGAAATCGTTGTCTGGGCGATTCCAGCGCTTGTCATTCTCTTCCTTGGAGGCATCGCCTGGACTGGTTCCCATGATCTCGATCCGCCTAATGGGGTTCACTCCAAGGAAACTCCGATGGATGTGCAGGTCGTATCCCTCGACTGGAAATGGCTGTTTATTTACCCAAATGAAGGTGTTGCCAGCGTAAATCGCCTCGTTGTCCCTGTCGGTAAACCGATTCGGTTCCAGCTCACTTCGGCAACGGTGATGAATTCCTTTTTCGTGCCGCAACTGGGCAGCCAGATTTACACCATGCCGGGCATGACGACCCGGTTAATGCTACAAGCCGATCAGACTGGAACTTACAAAGGAATTTCGGCGCAGTTCAGCGGGGACGGTTTCTCCGATATGCGCTTCGACTTTGTTGCAGCGCCGGCTACCGAATTCCGCTCATGGATACAGCAAACAAAAGCGGCAGGGAAAACGTTTGATAAGACTGCCTATGACGCGCTCGCTCGTCCGAGCAGCGCCGCCCCCGCTATGGCCTATGGTAGCGTGTCGCCGGGATTATTTGAAGCCGTGTCGGGCGGTTCGACCATGGCAACACCTATGTTACATCAGGAGCAGTGACTATGCTGGGCAAACTTACATGGGCGGCCATACCTTTTGACCAGCCAATAATTATGGGAACCGGTGCTGTCCTTGGCCTTATAATTGCCAGCATTCTTGGGCTTGTCACCTTGAAAGGCTGGTGGCCTTATATATGGCGTGAATGGATCACCAGCGTTGACCATAAGCGCATCGGGGTGATGTATGTTGGGCTGTCGCTGGTGATGCTGGTGCGCGGTTTTGCGGACGCCATCATGATGCGCACGCAACTCGCCCTCGCTTCCAATGGTGCGCAAGGTTATCTGCCGCCGGAGCATTACGACCAGATATTTTCGGCGCACGGTACGATCATGATTTTTTTCGTCGCCATGCCGTTTGTGATTGGGCTTATGAATTTTGCCGTACCGCTGCAACTCGGCGTGCGTGACGTAGCTTTTCCGGTGCTTAACAATATTAGCTTCTGGCTTACCGCATCCGGCGTTTTGCTTATCAACCTGTCGCTGTTTATCGGCGAATTCGCCCGAACCGGCTGGCTGGCGTACCCGCCGCTCAGCGAGCTTGCCTATTCGCCCGGCGTCGGTGTTGATTACTACCTCTGGTCGCTGCAGATTTCCGGCATCGGCACACTGCTCAGCGGCATCAACCTTACCACCACGATACTTAAAGTTCGCGCGCCCGGTATGGGCTATATGCGAATGCCTGTTTTCTGCTGGACGGCGCTTGCCTCGAATCTGCTGATCGTTGCGGCCTTTCCGGTCCTGACGGCTACTTTCGGAATGCTTCTGGCCGACCGTTACCTTGGGTTTCATTTTTTTACCAACGAAGCAGGCGGCAATCCGATGATGTATATCAACCTCATCTGGATCTGGGGACACCCGGAAGTGTATATCCTGATACTTCCCGCCTTCGGCGTATTTTCCGAGGTCGTGGCGACTTTTTCCGGCAAGCCGCTGTTCGGTTACCGTTCCATGGTCATGGCCACGCTGGCGATTTGCATTCTCTCTTTCGTGGTGTGGCTGCATCACTTTTTCACGATGGGCGCAAGCGCCAACGTCAACGGCTTTTTTGGCGTGATGACGATGATTATTGCCGTGCCGACGGGGGTGAAAGTCTTTAACTGGATATTTACGATGTATGGCGGGCGAGTTCGCTTCACCGTGCCGATGTATTGGACGTTAGGCTTCCTTGTTACGTTCCTGTTTGGGGGGATGACGGGTGTGCTGATGGCCATTCCGCCAGCCGATTTCGTGGTGCACAACAGCCTGTTCCTGATAGCGCATTTTCATAACACCATCATTGGAGGCGTTGTTTTCGGCATCTTTGCAGGCTACACTTATTGGTTTCCCAAAGCATTCGGCTTCACTCTGAACGAACGGCTCGGCAAGGCAATATTCTGGTGCTGGTTTATTGGTTTCTACCTTGCATTTATGCCGCTCTATGCCCTTGGTATGATGGGGGCAACACGGCGTATGCAGCACTACGCCGATCCGCACTGGCAACCCTTTATGCTGGTGGCGCTATCCGGCGCGGTTCTGATTTTCTGCGGTATTGCCCTTACGGTTGTTCAGTTAGTTGTCAGTATCAGGAACCGCAAGCAGAACCTCGATATCACAGGTGACCCGTGGAATGGCCGAACACTGGAGTGGTCGATGCCGTCGCCGCCACCGGAATGGAATTTCGCACTCCTGCCTCAAATCGAGGGGAGAGATGCCTTCTGGGATATCAAGCAGCAGCGACTTACTAACGGATCCGTAGCAGATAATGTATACTCTCCGATTCATGTGCCGCGCGGCAATCCGATCGGGTTTTTCATGGCCTTCTTTGCCGTGGTGTTTGGTTTCGCCATGATCTGGCATATATGGTGGATGGCAAGCATTGGCATTATCGGTGCCATCATTTTTGGATTAATTGAAGCCTGGCGAATGAATGACGAGATCGAGGTCTCGGCAAAAGAGGTTGGGCTCTACTACCGGCAGGCAAAGGAGTATGCGCGATGACCGCCACAAATCAGACCATTCCCGATAATGAAATAATTCCTCTCTCCCTGCGTGGGCCTGCGCCTACTGCAGTCGTGGTTGGATACGGGTTCTGGCTGTATCTGCTTTCGGATATTTTGCTCTTCGCTTCTCTTTTTGCAGCCTACGCCGTTCTATCGGGGGAAACCGCGGGAGGCCCGAACGGCGCAACGCTGTTCGATAAAAAACATGTCTTTATTGAAACCGCCTGCCTGCTTACATCCAGTTTTACCTGCGGCCTTGGCGCATTGGCCATTCGGCGGTTCGATACCGTGTGGGCTTATCTATGGATGGGCGCCACATTCGCGCTGGGATTTATGTTCCTGAAGCTGGAGGTCTCTGAGTTCAGCGCCATGATCGCGGTAAGCAACGGACCATCGCGGAGCGCTTTCCTGTCTGCATTCTTTGCCCTTGTCGGTACGCATGGGATTCACGTAACCGTTGGATTATGCTGGCTGGTAATCATGATGCTGCAAATTGCGACACTGGGCTTGCATCCGATGGTACGGCGGCGGCTCTTCTGCTTTGGATTATTCTGGCATGCCCTTGATATCGTCTGGGTAGGAGTATTCACCATTGTTTATTTAGGAGCTCACTGATGGACAATCATTCCGAAGCACAGGGGCAAGCGCCCGGAGTAAATGAGAAGAGCGGCGCCAGCCTGCAAAGTTATCTGATGGGATATGGCTTTGCCCTCATATTAACCATGGTATCATTCTGGGCGGCGTCGACGAATCTTATTTACCCGCCCGGCGTGCCCATACTGCTTGCGGTGCTGGCGATCGCCCAGATGGGTGTGCATCTGGTGTTTTTTCTCCACATCTCCAGTGCGCCCGACCAGACAAATAATTTCCTGGCGCTAGCCTTCGGCATTTTTATTACCGGGCTTATCGTCTTTGGCTCCATGCTGATTATGGCAAACCTTAATCAGCAAATGATGCCGATGGATCGGTTGATGGAGATGCAGAAGTAGATTGCTATTGTTGCTGTGAAGGCGCTGGATTTTCGCCTAATGCTTTGTGGAGCGCAATAATATCCTGCGCTATGGCAGATTGGGACGCTGCCAGATCAAGCTGAACCCCGAAGCGCTGCTGTTCTGCCTGCAATACAGTGGTAAAATCGACGAGGCCGTTACCGTAGCGATCTTTGGCTACATTGACAGCGTGATCGGCGCTGCTGCCTGCGTCGTGCAATAATTTATGGCGGCGGGATTCTTCCGTCAGGTTCGATAAATCGGTTTCGACATCACCAAGTGCCGCCAGTACGGTTTGCCGGTATTGGTGTAGCGCCTGCACCTGTCGCGCATTAGCAGCATTGATTTGCCCCTCTATGCTGCCAAATTCCAGTATCGGCATACTGACATTGCCGCCGATGTTCCAGATATCCTTCGTAGATAAATAATGCCCCACCGGCCATGCGGCATGCTGAATGCCAAACATTGATGACAAGGATACTTTCGGGTACAGTGCACTGATGGCCACACCCTGCGAGGCAGTTGCGGCGGCAAGATTGCGTTCGGCTTCTGCGACATCCGGACGGCTCCGGATGATCCCGGCGGGTGCGTCCAGCACGGGCAAGCGGTTTGCAACAGGAATCGGCGCGGAATCTGCCGCCAGCTTGTCCAGATTACCGGGGTTTTCGCCGAGCAACACCGACAGGCGGTAGCTGCTGGTTTTGATCTGCTGCTCAAAGTCCGGCAATTTCGCCAGGGTGGTTTTATAAAGCGTCTCTGCCTGCGCCACGTCGAGCGTACTGACCAGCCCACCCTTATAGCGATCCTGCACGATATCATAGAGTCCATGCTGCGTCTGTGCTGTCTGGCGCGTAATGGTCATCTGTGCCTGGAATTGCCGCAGCGTGACATATTCACGCGCGACTTCCGCGCTCAGGCTCAAAGCAGCGTTCCGGTATGCCGCCTCGCGTGCGCCGATGAGGGCATCCTGCGCCTCGACCTGCCGGCGTGTGCCACCGAACAGGTCGATTTCCCATGCCGCATCAAACGCCGCCTGATGCACCGATACGTTGCCGCCTAGTGTGGTCACGCCGGGATTGCCGCGCTGCGACCCGGCAGCGGCATCGACATGCGGAAACAGCGCGGCGTTGGCGCTTTCGCGCAGGCCTCGCACTTCTGCGATACGCGCGGCGGCCACCTGCAGGTTTTCGTTATTTTTAAGCGCGCGCTCGACCAGATCATTGAGAACGGGATCATCAAAATCCTGCCACCACCCTACGCCCTGCGGGCTTCGGGTGGCGCAGCCAGCCGGAACCGCATCCTGGGCATAGGAGTGTCCGCCGAAGCTCATAGAATGAGCGTAGGAGGACTGTTCCATTTTTGACGGGCAATCCTTAGGCTTTGCTTCATGCCAATCCGCAGGCGTATCGAGCGATGGCAATTGATAATCGGGCCCGACCATGCATCCGCTAAGTGTGCTGCATATCATCAGCCATAGGGGAAAACGGCGCGGCATCTTAATGTTCTCCCGGCTCAATAGTAACGGTAGCGGTCTGCCCGGCGACCAGTGTTACCCCGTCAGGAAGCGGATCAAGCGCGATGCGCACCGGGATGCGTTGCGCCAGCCGTATCCAGCTGAAGGTGGGATTGACATTGGGAAGCAATGTTGCTCCATCGGTGCGTTCACGGTCAACTGTGCCGCGCGCGATGCTTTCGACATGGCCGGTCAGTGGCTCATGCACACCCATCAGCCGGATGTTTGCTTTATCGCCTATATGCACGCGCTGGAGCTTGGTTTCTTCCATATAAGCAGCGACGTAGAATGAATCGGAAGCGACAAGCGCGAATAGTGGATGGCCGGCAGTTTGATAGCCGCCAATGCGTAAGTCCGCATTGGTAATATAACCGTCTATAGGTGCTTTATAGGTCGTGCGGTCAAGATTGAGCTGTGCTACGCCCTGATCGGCCAGCGCCTGCTGGTATTCGGCTTCGGCGATAGCGGCGGCAGATTGCTTTTGATCACGGTCAAGGGCAGAGATGCTTTCCTCTTTCATGCCGACATAACGCTTGGCGTCGCGCTCAGCCAGTTCCATTTTGGCCTTGCGGCTGGCGACAATGGCTGTTGCCTGCTGCAGGGCTAATTCATACCGGCTTTTATCGATGGTAAACAGCACATCTCCGGCATGGACCAGCTGGTTATCCTTGATATTTAATTCGGTAAGAAAGCCCGACACATCCGGTGCCACCTCTACGACGTCAGCGCGCACCCGACTGTCGCGTGTCCACGGCTCGTTCATATAATAATTCCACAGCGCATGTCCGACGATAAACGCGAGCAGTATAATGACGGCGACGACTACCGAATGAGAAGATGGTTTATGCATACGGAAAACCTTCAGTGAATAAAAAATGACAGCAACCCGGCACAGTTAACGAACAATGCCGCATCAACGATTTTCTGCTCGATATCGTTACGGTAGAAACCACGACGCTCAAGCACGATATGAACGACTTTGACAATAAGCACCGACACAGCCGCCCATAGCAAAAGCGGCGGCAGGAAGACGCCGTAAATATCGATTTCCCGAATGGGATTAAACATATTACACGGCTTCCTTTCCCAATCCCCGGCTCAGGTTCTTCATTAACCCGATGAGGCGCATGGTCTCATAGGATTGTACATCCTGATTCATCCGTTGCATCAGTGTACGCATGTCATCGCATACCGCCGGGGGTGGCTCGGCAAAGCTCTGCCGCCGGGAAAAATAGATTACGATTTTTTCCTGAATAGTGCGTAGCGCCTGCTGCATATCCGCCGAAACCGAAGGAAGCAGTGTTTTTATTTGTTCAAGCGCCCGTGCCGCCTGCAGATCGAGGAGAACGCGGGTTACTACCTTGTCACGTGCATTTTTCAGGCCGGGTGCGCGAATGAACGCCATACCGGCGCGATGTGCCATCTGGTCGATGATGGCGCTGTCGGCTCCGGTTCCGCTGGCCAGGGCAACCAGCGACTTGTCGTTCTCCAGCAATAACCTCTGCGTTGCGTCGCGCAGGGTGATGGCGCGGATTAGGCCCAGCGTCGCTCCTGCGGCGGTGACGCCTATGGCCTGGGCGGTGAAGTTATTCAGGAATACGGTAATGTCAGCGCTGAACCGGTTCTGCAGGCTGGAAAGTGCTACACCCTGTATCAACGGCAGCCCCAGCGCCGTGAGCTCCGGCCTGGCCATCATAAGGCCGATCGGAATGCAGCTCAGTGAAAGAGCATACACCAGCAGGGGGAAGCCATCGCTGTGCGGGAATATGACAAAGTTATAGCACCAGCCAGCCAGCGCCCCGATGCTAAACAGCGTGAGGGCAATAAACGCGATTTTGGGAGGAGCCTCCAGCGAGGAGAAGAAGCAAACGATGATTGTGGCGAACATGGCGGCAAAACCTCCCTCCGGCCATGAGGCCAGTATCCAGAACGATGAGAGGAGGCAAAGCAGACCCGCCACGCAAAATGCGTATATTGCCGCCTGCCGGTGATCGGCATAGCGGGTAATGGGCATATGGTCCGGCGGCGCTTTTACCCCGGCGACGATTTTCGCCCTTAATTCCATACATTCGGCGCGCCTTGTGACCAGACTTAGTCCCGTATCGATGGTGCCGGACTTAATCAGGCCGACCATGGCCGGATTATCGCGAGCGCGTTTCAGCGGGCCGGTCACGCTTTCCGGCACGGCATCTTCACCGGTTTTGATCCATGCAAGGATAGCATCAATAATGGGATGCAACTGCGCGAGGCTCTGCCGGTCATGCTGCTTCAGCGCCTTGAGTTGTGCCTCCAACGTCACCAGATCGGCAAAAAAATCCTGAATATGCCTTTGCAGGCGCACGATCCAGCCTTCGATATTTTTGAAATTCGGCGTATCATAGGACGCATGGATGCGCAGTGCGTCGAGGTTGGCGGCATCGATCATCAGCCGGGAACGATCAGCCACCAGAATATCTTCGCGGGCTGAGGTGAGCAAATCCGTGGCCCACAGGCGCGCGTCCGCAAGCCATTTGTCGATGTGCGCCAGAAGCGCATTGCCTGCGTGCTGTTGAAACGGCAGAGTGCTCATGAGCTGGACGCAAAGAATCCCCAACCCGATTTCCTCCGTGCGCGAAAGCGCGATGTCAAACATGTTCTGCGGGGTATTGACCGATGGGAAGCCGATAAGGGCAGTCGTATAGCCCGCCAGCATGAAGGCATAGGAGCGCGGCGTACCGTCGATGATCGAAAGATAAAGACATCCCCCGATCCAGCAGACGATGGTCAGGACGAGTATGACCGGCGCGTCCACCAGATTGGGAATAGTGGCTACGCAGAAGACGGCGCCAGCGAGCGTACCGAAAATACGGTAAACCGCCTTGGAACGAACCATGCCGAGGAACGGCGCGGAGATGACATAAACCGTCATGAAAGCCCAGACAGGCTGGGACAAATCGATGACGTACGAGACATATAACGCCAGCATCGCCGCCGCAAAGGTGCGCAGGGAAAAAATGAAGCTGGCAGCTTGTATCTTCATGGGATGTTCTTATTCATTCGGAATAACCGTATCCCTTTGTTGCGAGCATAAACAGCTGGAGTGCAACCCGTATGGAGCTGGAACTGCCGTGTGAAATGGCTTTGATCGGCGAAACCCACCATCAGGGCAATTTCCGCAAGGGTGGACTTGCCTGATAAAATCAGCTGCTGTGCTTTACGGATACGCGACCCGGTAACATAAGCCATTGGGCTTTTGCCGGTACTGATTTTGAAAAGCCGTGAAAAATGAAAACGGCTCACTCCTGCGATATTTGCCAGTTCGTCAAGCCTGATCGCTGTCTCCGTGTGATCCTCGATATAGGCAATGACTTTGGCGAGAAAGTATGGTCCCAGGCCTGGGGTAAGGTGCTCTTGTAGGCTGAACGCATTGTAGCTGCGCAGGAGGTGCGTTGCCAGTGTGCTGGAAATCGCGTCAGAGATCAGTGCCTGCGCCGGGTGCACCGGTCGATTAAGTTCGTCCAGAAAAAGATTGGTGAGATGCCCGATGGTTGTATCCCAGGCTTCAAATATATTAAGGATTTCATAATTGGCTCTTGCCCGTCCGCCGATCTCATCTGCCGCTCCTGATATCAACTCATGGGGTACGTGCAGACTGGTTACGCTCATCGCTTCGCCTTCATAGACCGCATCATATCCCCTCGGCACGATGATGGACATGCCCGGAAAGATCCTTCCTTCATGAATCTTTCCGCCGCGTTTCTGTATAAGCCTGCTCCTGCCGCTGGAGAAATAGGCCACGTGGCATTCATTATGAGCGGACCTGTGAGTCAAAAAATCAGAGGTAAATTCATGCTGCCGCAAAGTAACCCCTTTCCACCAATCACGATCTCGCGTCGTGAGGACAAGGGCATCCCCAGGCTGCTGCAAGCCAGTCGCAATGGAGGTTACAGGTTTCATAATAATCGCATTTATTTATTACGTATTTTTTAATATGGTATTGCCGCCATGTCCAAAATGGCAATAAAAGCAATGCCATATAAAAATGCTATACAAAAATGAGTAAGAAAATGGCCGATGCCGCAGAAGCAGCAAACGCAAGCCTAACCAAGATAGTGACGATGGTAATATTTACCGATTTCTGGCAACCGCACTTAGGCTATTGTCTTCAGGGATGCGCCCATAATGATTCACGATAAGCCGTGAACCACGTGTCCCGGTCAGGTAAGTCCATACCCATTGAACAAAAACACTTACGCGAAGGTTTCTCTGGGCCAGAAATTCAAGATGGACAGCTGCCCAAACGAGCCAGGCAGGATATCCGCTTAGCTTGACATGACGAGTCTGCAAAATAGCAAATCCTTTGCCGACCACTGCCATGCTACCTTTGTCAAAATATCGAAATGGTCGCGGTGCTGATTTGCCGACGATGCGGCGGTGAATAAAGTTACCTGCATAACGCCCTTGCTGTAAGGCGACCTGGGCCACCCCCGGCAGCGGTTTCCCGTCCTGATCAAGGGATGAGGTATCGCCTACCACGAATATTTCCGGATATCCTGGAACGCTGAGATTGTTTTGAACACGCACGCGCCCGGCACGATCAGTAATAACTTTAAGCCATTTCCCGACAGGCGATGGAGTAACACCTGCTGTCCAGATTACCGTTTTACTCAGGATGCGTTCGCCCGCAACCATGACCCCGTCGGCATCGATCCGGTCTACACCACGCCCTAAGCGCACTTCGACGCCTAATTTTTCGAGCCGGCGTTGGGCTTTTTTAGAAAGCTTTTCTGCAAAATTACCAAGAACCCTTGTGCCCATATCTATCAATACAATACGGGCCGAAGCCGGGTTGATACGGCGGAATTCCGATTTTAAAATATTTCGAATTAAAACAGCGATGGCACCCGCCATTTCTACGCCGGCAGGACCTGCGCCTACAAGGATAAAGGT
>Ga0207024_10053_pt1 | contig 36647 bp, 36 predicted proteins | sample Alteio_BWMinCont_44_FD_153470 | JGI IMG/M metagenome (GOLD analysis project Ga0207024, IMG submission 153470) | Enriched cells from forest soil in Barre Woods Harvard Forest LTER site, Petersham, Massachusetts, United States -... | ecosystem: Environmental > Terrestrial > Soil > Temperate forest >...
GTGGTGCTGCTGCGACGCGGCAATATCATAATGTTTTTTCTCAAGGGGCGAACCGGGCACGCGTTCCGGCCCCAATAGTTTTTGCCAAGTTGCCTGAATAAATTTTACTCGATTCTTGCCAGCGGCAAAGCCATTCTTGGAATTTTGAGCCAAGACTGCGAAATGGCGGAGATTATTCAGAAAAATGATTGCGGTTTTGTGATTCCGCATCGACGCTCGACCGATCTTGTTGAAGCATTAAGACGCTGTTATGATGATCCAGGGTTGTTGGAGCGAATGGGAAGAAACGCTCGCCATTGCTTCGAGGGAAACTTTACGCGACACCAAGCCGCCTCTCAATACCGAGAACTTATCGGTTGAGAGGATAAGTTTCAAAATTCAATGAATAAACTTTCGTGAGGGTATTGAAGTTTGGCATTTTAAAGTTGTTCATCGTTTTTGTTCTCGCAATTTTCGTCTCGTGCACAAAAAGCGGAAGTTTAATGGGAAGCACCGCAGGTTCCGGCACGAACTTCTCCGGTAATCTTAGTGGCAGCGTTAGCGGAGGTTTATCTCCCATTGCTGGGGCCCTGGTTAGCCTGTTTGTCGCCGGCAACTCCACGCCTATTGCAAGCGCTACAAGCACGGCAAACGGATCGTTCACTCTTTCGTATAACAATCCGGGAAGCGGCTTGCTTTATCTTTCTGCCACAGGAGGAAATGCTGGAAGCGGAACCAACAGCAACATTCAATTGATGGCTCTCCTCGGAGCCGCCGGAAGTGCTCCGTCTTCGGTCAATGTCAACGAACTATCGACATCCACCGTCGCGACACTTGCCACCAACTTTGGAATTTTCAGTGACTCCAACGGAACCGTTACGTTGAGCTCGCCAAAAAATGCCGCCGGCATCGGCAATTTTGTTGCACAATACGGCAACTTGATCACCAGTGCCGGCACAACTTTAATTAACTCGGGGAATTCCAATGTCACGGCATCGATGAAAAACGCGCTATACACGATGGCTAACGCCATGTCGACCTGCATTGAAAATTCCAGCGCCTGCAACACGTTGTTCATTGACGCGGCAGCGTCTTCGGGTTCCTCCGCCGTCAATCTGCTCGATGCGGCGAACAACATGTTGAACAACTCCTCGGCCATTGCCTCCGGGATTTATACGCTTGCTTTTCCGATGAACAGCAATACGGGCTGGACGCTCACGTCCAGCAGCCTCCCTGGCGGTTTTACGTTTAACAACGGTCTTGCGGCGACCTCGACAACATTTTCGATTGGAAATGCATCGTATGGTTTAGCGTTTGACGCTTCAGGAAATATTTGGCTCTCAAATTATAGCGGCCAAAGCCTCACACAAAGCAGTCCTTCGGGCGCTCTTCTCCAAACAATTAGTGTCGGGACAAATGCGGTCGGCCTTGCGATCGATTCCAGCGGAAACGTGTGGGTAGGACGATACGGCAGCACCGACATCCGTCAATACAGTTCTTCGGGATCTATTCTGCAAGACCTGACGGTCGGCGGCCACCCGTATGGAATCGCGATTGACTCGAGCGGAAATGTTTGGGCCGTCAGCAGCAGCAACAACAACGTTACAGAATTCAGCGCGTCGGGAACAACTCTCGGAACCTTTCCAACAGGAAGCGCTCCTGCCGAACTTGCCATCGATGCCTCCGGAAATGTCTGGATCGGCAATACGGGCTCGGCGAACGTTACGAAGCTGAGTTCGTCCGGAGTAAACCTGGGTAACTTCACGGTCGGTACTGATCCTTATTCACTTGCGTTCGATCAATCGGGGAATGTTTGGGTCTCAAATTACCTAAGCGCCAATGAAACAAAATTGAATTCGATGGGAACGACCCTTGGAACATTCAGCTCCTGCACCGAGCCCTTTACGCCGGCCATCGACGCCGCCGGCAATGTTTGGGTCGGCTGTTTCGGAAGTAGTCTTGTCGATGAATTCAGTCCGTCCGGAACAAAACTGGCGACATATAGTTCCTCTCGCGCCACACCGGTTGGGATCGACAGCTCCGGAAACGTTTGGAGCGGCAACAATGGGGGTGTCGGCTTAACCGAAGTCACGGGCATTACTACGGGCCCGCAATTTTTTCCATATTCGGGTCCTGTCTGGCCTTAAAGGAAAGTCAAGACCCTTGCCCGAAAGGTTAGCACAATGTTTCGGTGGTAAAAATCACCTGCGCCATTCTGAATATTGAATGGAGAGGAAGGATTAGAATGGATCTTCGAAATCAACAGATTTTAGTGACCGGCGGCAACGGCTTTTTGGGTTCTCATGTCGTTCGTGAACTGAAAAGACACGGAGCGGGCAATATTTTCGCCCCAACCTCCAAAGAACTTGATCTTCGCAAACCTGAAGCTTGTAGAAAAGCGGTAGAAGGCCAATCGCTGGTCATTCATCTGGCGGCTAAAGTCGGCGGTATCGGATATAATCAAGGGCATCCCGGTGAACTTTTTTACGATAACCTGGTCATGGGGGCACACCTCATGGAGGAAGCCCGCAAGGCCGGCATAGAAAAATTTGTGGCGGTTGGAACGGTCTGTTCCTATCCAAAACTAACCCCCACCCCGTTCAAAGAAGAAAATCTTTGGAACGGATATCCCGAAGAAACAAACGCTCCTTATGGTTTAGCAAAGAAAATGTTGTTGGTCCAAGCCCAAGCTTACCGTAGTCAATATGGGTTCAATGCCATCTATTTGATTCCGGTAAACTTGTATGGTCCAGGCGATAATTTTGATCCGGCGTCGTCCCACGTCATCCCCGCACTCATCAAAAAAGCCTGCGACGCGAAAGCGCAGAATAGACCTGTCCTGGAAGTTTGGGGAACCGGGACCGCCACCCGTGAATTTCTTTATGTGGAGGATGCGGCACGCGCGGTGGTTGCGGCCGCCGAAGGGTATAATGGCATGGAACCGGTCAATCTTGGATCCGGTCAAGAAATCTCAATTCGGCAGCTCACCGAAACGATTTGCAAAATTATTGGTTTTCAAGGAGAAATTCGATGGAACTCGGCCAAACCGGACGGACAGCCCAAACGGCGTCTCGACACCGCACGCGCCGCCGCCGGGTTCGGCTTCACCGCAACCACTCCCTTCGACGAGGGCTTGCGAGAAAGCATCGATTGGTATCTCAAAAATTTAGGGACTCTGAAAGAAGCGGTGGCGGTTTCGGCGTGACTCCGGTTGAAATAGCCGAAAAAGAACCAAGGATTGCAATTCCCAAAGAATGGCAAAGCTTTTCAGTTCGCGCTGTTTCTGTCAAGGAATCGGAATTCACCGCAAAACGGGTTTTTGACATCGCCTTATCTTCGGTAGGTATCGTGGTCTCTCTTCCGCTTTGGTTTGTTATCGGGTTAGCGATTTACGCGGAAGATGGTCAACCGGTCTTTTATTCTCAAGAGCGCGTTGGAAAAGGCGGAAAAATTTTTGATGCGCTGAAGTTTCGAACGATGAATCATGATGCGGAAGAGTGGCTGGGACCCGTTCAGGCGATGAAAAATGACCCCCGAACGACCCGCATTGGAAAAATTTTGCGCAAGACGGCGCTTGACGAACTCCCTCAACTTTGGAACATATTAAAAGGAGACATGAGCTTTGTGGGCCCCCGCCCCTTGCGTCCCGGCGAAATTCTTGCGGATGAAAACGGTCAGGAAGTGGTCTTGGAAGAGATTGAGGGCTATGAAGATCGGATCAAAGTGATGCCCGGGTTAACCGGATTGGCGCAGGTTTATACATCGCGGTGCGTGCACCACCGTCAAAAATTTCGTTATGATTTAATTTATGTTAAGAATCATTCGTTCTGGCTCGACATGAAATTGATTGCGTTGAGCTTCTTGCGCACCTTCACCGGCCGCTGGGAAGCCTGAAATTGGAAATTGGGACACGTACAATTATACATAATTGTACGTGTCCCAATTTCCAGTGTGTCCCTAATTTCTGGAGCGCTTGAGGGCATCCGTGGCTTCGGCGTGCATTCCGAGTTTGTCGTAAACAAAGGCTAAGCTCTCCAGGTCCCGCTTAACCATGGAACTTTCCTTACCATAGGTGCGTTCATCGATGGAGACCGCTTGCTGCAAATGCTGCTGGGCTCCCTTAAAGTTGTTTTGCTTTCGTTCAACGGTCGCCAAATTAAACAACGCCGTGGCGGAAAAAGGCGTGTTTAAATTCAGGGTGGTTTCAAGAATAGAGACCGCGCGATTGAAACTCGCAAAAGCCTCATTCATTTTGCCCAGCCTCAAATCTGCGATACCCAGACTGTTTAATACCGGAGTTAACGCAGGGCTCGTCGATCCGAACGCGTCTTCTTTAATCGAAAGGGCCCGTTTTAAATCATGAAGGGCCTGAGAACTGTTTCCTTGCTCCAGAGAGAGCGTTCCAAGATTGGTCAAGGTTGAGGCCAGATCCGGATGATCCGACCCCAGCGCCTGTTCCTGAATTTTCAGGGCTTGCTTCAGGAGACTTGACGCGCTTTTCAATTCGTTTTTATCCAGATAAATAACCCCAAGGTTATTGAGAGAATAGGCAAGTAGTGCCGGAGCATCTTGCGATTTTTTCTTTCGCAGTTCCAGCGCGCGCTTCATCACAAACTCCGCTTCGGTCAGCTTCCCTCGCGCTTCGTAGGTTTCTCCCAAACCGTCCAGTGAATAAGCCAGTGCAGGATTCTCGGAGCCGAGCGCTTTTTCGCTGATCGCCAGCGCGCGCTTGAAAAGCAATTCCGCTTCTTCAAGTTTCCCTTCATCCCGATAAACTTCCCCGAGACCATTGAGCGATTCCGCCAAAGCCGGCGCCTCGGCGCCCAACACTTTTTCACGCACATCGACCGACTGCTTGAACGCGTCTTCCGCGTCTTTATAGCGATAAAGTTTCCAGTAAAGTCGTCCGATTTGATTGAGGAAGACGGTGGTGTTAACATTGTCGGTCCCCATCACGCGTTTGGCTTCATCCAGCGAAAGTTGCGCGACTTTCAGTCCTTCCGCGTATTGACCGTCGTTGTAGAAGGAAGTCAACTGAGAGTTCTCTTTCTCCCAACTCCCCTGGTTTTGCGCGTATGCGAACGCGGATAACAGGATAAAAACCATCGCCGCCCGCCAAACTTTTTGTTGCATCCTGACAACCCAATTCGAAGGAACATTTTGCAAAACCTCCAAAAGTAAAATTTTTGCGTTAAACATAGGGTTACATTCGCAAAAATTTTACAAGGAATCCGGGGGATTCCGAACGGAAGAAAATTTCGGGTATCACCTCTCAGAAAAAGACGTTCCCAACGTCTTTTTCTGTTAAAGGAGGTTCTAGAATGGCCAAGAATTCAGCCTTTAACAGAATAAAACACGCTGAAAGGAACGAACTAAAATGAACGTTCAATTTGTGTCACGACCTCCAACCCTGGAAGATCTTTTTAACTTTATGGGAGAAAAGGAGACGGCTCTTTCTGCTACACCCGCCCAAGAAAGGGCTCTTGCATTGCTTCGAGCGGACCGAATCCAAATCCAAAAAATTCCAGGACCCATGACCCAAACCGTGGCTTTCGCGAAAAAACTAACTCAAGTCGTCATGGAACCGGCTAGAAAATTGCTTGGCTATAATTCTCTTGGCCTACTCGGATCCGGCACCATGGCGGCGTGGGGATTTGTGTCAGGTTTTCCCATGATGGGTCTTATTGGAGCTGCAGGCATGGTGATTGAAGGATATTACACGGTTAAGCAGGGTTTAATCTTTAATGAGGCCAGGCAAAGTTGTAATGCTTTACTTCGCAATACCCACGGATATATTGTCAGTCAAATCCCCGAGCACGGGGAGTGAAAAATGATTGAACCCTCACCCAACGATTTGATTTCGAAGCTCGGCGCGGCTGAAAAAGCGGCGCTGCGGATTTTGGTTGATTTTCCGGGAACATCGTTAACAGACCCGGTACGAAACTTTTTTGAAAGCCATCCGTGGGCCGGCGTTATTTTGTTTGTCAAAAACATTGACAATGCTTCCCAAGTTAAAGCCTTGATTCAGAATTTACAAACCATCAACCAAAATTTTTACAAAGACTATCCGCTCTTTGTCTCCGTCGATGAAGAGGGCGGAAAAGTTTCTCCCTTACAAAAACTTGTGACTCCTTCGCCGGGGAATGCCGTGCTCGGCACCGCGGGCGATGTGGACGCTGCATATAAACTTTTCAAGCGCCGGGCTGTTGATCTTCGCGAACTCGGCTTTAACGTCAATTACGCTCCGGTGGTCGACGTCAACACCAATCCGAAAAATCCGATCATCGGCGTGCGCGCGTTCGGAAGTGATCCGCAGACGGTGGCGAAATTCGGGAACGCCGCCATCCGCGCTTCACAGGAAGAAGGGGTCATGGCGGTCGCCAAACACTTTCCAGGCCACGGCGACACCGAAAAAGATTCCCATTTGGATCTCCCCACCGTTCATCGAACCGAACAAGAGTTCGAGAAAATCGATCTGTATCCGTTTAAAGAAGCGGTCAAGGCGGGAGCCTGGGGCATTATGACCGCACACGTTATCTATCCGGTTCTCGATAAAAACCCGGCTACTTTATCCAAAAAAATTCTAACCGACATTTTAAGAAAACAATTAAATTTTCAAGGGATCATTTTCACCGATTCATTCGCGATGGCCGCCATTAAAGAACATTTCGATCTCGAGGAAGCGGTCATGCGCTCTGTTGAAGCGGGAGCCGACATTCTCTTGGCCTTAGGAGATGCATCGACCCAGATGGATACGTTCGACATTTTAAAGAAAGCAATTGAAAAGAAGAAAATCTCCGAGGAAAATATCAACGAACCGCTTCGGCGAATTCTATCATTTAGGCATAAGCTTGGGTTGGATTTTCACTCAAAATAACAAGGGGAATCGGCGCTTCTGACTGAAATTATGGAAATAGAAATCACTAGGAATTGAGGAGAAAAAAGCATGTCATTATCTGCAAAAAAAGAAGCATTAGACACCATCCGACACCTTCCAGAAAAGGTAGGATGGGATGAAATCATGTATGAACTTTATGTCCGGCAGAAGATTGAGCATGGAGTTAAAGCCGCCGATCAAGGAAGGGTCCTTACCCACGAAGCGGTTAAAAAGCGTTTTCTCAAGTGATTGAAATCGAATGGCCGTCTCCGATCTTCAAAATATTGTTGACTACATCGCTCAAGATTCTAAAATCTACGCGGATGCGATGGCTGAACGTATTGTTGCTTCTTGTGAAACGGTCGCTTCGTTTCCGCATCGTGGGCGGGCTGTTCCGGAAGTCGGCGATCTAAAAATTCGGGAAATTATTGTTAATCCTTATCGAATTATCTATCGAGTCCGAAGAAATCTTGTTCAAGTACTTGCTGTCATTCACGGGTCGCGCAATTTCGGCAGGATGAAGCCGAAGCCATGGAGATAGTGCAGAAAAACTTACGAATTCAATCTGGAGTTATTTTTTTCTCGCTCTTGATCGCGATAACAGGGCCAATCGGTTTTTCGCAAACGACGACTCTACCTCCTCAAGGCGTACAGTTTCATGGAACCAATTATTCCGCCTACGCAGGGACTGACAAACTTTGGGATTTAACGGCGGTCAAAGTGGTAGGTTCCGGTAATAGCGCAAAAGCGTACAACGTTCACGGGGTGCTTTATCACAAAAAGACCGTCCGATACACCTTGAAATCATCGATGGCCATTATTGACTTGAAGACCAGCGACATCCTTTTCCCGGACAGCGCAACCTTTGAAAACCCCAAGGGAGAGCGCATTTGGACACGCGTTTTGCAGTGGGATTCGAAGGTAAAAAAGTTCCTGGGCTCAAAGGGAGTCAAGGTGAGCCAAGGGAATACTGTTGTACAAGGAGACAAAATGGTTCTTGATCGAACCTTCGAAAAGGTCCGTATTAAGGGCCACGTCCATTCTGAAAGTACACATGATTGAGAAAGCCGCCATGGCACAAGAAGAAACCCTCATTCAAGCCGACCGAAGAATCGTGTTGGACAATCTTGTTAAAGTATACGGCGGTAGACGCGTCGTTGACGGCGTCAGCTTATCCGTTTCGCCCGGCGAGACGGTCGGGCTTCTTGGCCCTAACGGTGCGGGAAAAACCACCACATTCTACATGATTGTCGGGGTTGTGAAACCGTCCAGCGGCCAAGTCTTACTGGGGGACCACGACATCACCCCGTTTCCCATGTACAAACGGGCGCGTTTAGGCCTCGGTTATCTCGCCCAGGAGCCGTCCATTTTCCGCCGCCTTACGGTGGAAGAAAACGTGGAACTTGTTTGGGAGATGCTCGGCGTTCCAAAGGAGGAGCAACGCGAATATTTACCCGGCTTGTTGAAACAGTTCGGGTTGACGCACGTCGCCAAACAAGTGGCGTATAAGCTTTCCGGCGGCGAGCGCCGCCGCGCTGAACTCGCTCGATCCTTTGCCACCAACCCTTCGTTTTTGCTTCTCGACGAACCGTTTACCGGAATCGATCCGATTGCGATCGGGGATATCCAAAAAATTTTGGATGGATTGAAAGAACGCGGCATCGGCATTCTTATCACCGACCATAACGTGCGCGAAACGCTTGCTATTACCGATCGATCTTACATCATTAGCGACGGAAAAATTTTGGTTTCAGGAACTTCCACGGAGATTACGGAAAACGAAATTGCTAAAAAGCATTACCTCGGGGAACGCTTTTCCCTCTGACGTGATCAAAAATCTTGATCGTTATATTTTCAAAGAGATCCTAAACCCCTTTCTTTTTGGGATTGCGATGTTCACGATTCTCTTTATGGCAACCGGGCCGATTTTCGACATGGCCAATCTGGTGATTCAATTCGGCGTCCCGATTCGTGTGGTTTTGGAATATGCGTTAGTTCGACTCCCGTCGTTTATTTCGTTCACGGTTCCGATGTCGGTGCTTTTGGCAACCTTAGTGGCCTTCGGCCGTTTGTCGGTGGATCACGAGATGGTGGCGATGAAGGCGGCCGGGATCAGTTTCTTCAGAATTCTTGTTCCCGTCTTGTTTTTTGCCATCATGGCGACCGCCATTTCGTACGAGCTGGTGACGAAAATCGCCCCTGAAAGCTTGTATATGGCAAAATTTATCGTGGCGAAAAATCAAAGCCGGCATCAATTTTTCCCGCTCAACGACATCAAACTCAGCTCGACCACCGAAGACGGATTGGAACGGATTACAATTGCGAAAAGTTTTGATGAGGCCACCGGCGTTATGCAAAGCCCGGTCATCAACGATTACGCGAAAAACGGGGAACTCGTCCGGATTACGCATGCGCAAGAAGCGCGTTACCAGGGCAATGTTTGGACTTTGTCGGATGGCGAGACCTTTCAATTTGACGAGAAAGGAGAATTTCAGTCGCGCATGACCTTTAAGGACGCGGAGTTGAACTTATCGCGAACCCCCTCTCAAATCAGCCTTGAAGAACGCAATTCGGATGAAATGCCTAGTAACCAACTTCGAAAAACAATTTTGGTGATGGAGCGTGATCCGATGAAAGATAAACACCAGATTCGTTCCATGTGGATGAAGTACCGCCTGCGGCAAGCGCTTCCTTTTGCGTGTCTCGTTTTTGCGTTGGTCGGAGCACCTTCGGGAATTCGCCCGGTGCGAAGCTCGTCATCGGGCGGCGTGGCGATTAGCGTTTTTATCGTTCTGATTTACTACTTTTTCGTGGCGGTCTGCAACAGCCTCGGCGAGCATGGCGCCATTGCGCCAACGATCGCCGCCTGGTTCCCCAACCTGTTCTTCCTCGGATTAGCCGGCTTCTTCCTCTTCAAAGAAGCCACCTAATAGAGGGACACACCCCATATTAATTTTGATAATGTTTATGCGGTATTTCCAGAAGGGTCGACTTTTGTCGATCTCGAAATGAAAAAAACATACCATGACTGAAACCTATAAAAACCTAAAAATCGGTCAGGAAGGAACGGTCGCCGTTATTACGATTGTTCGTCCTGAAGTGTTAAATGCGCTTAATCAGAAGACAATCGAAGAGCTTTCCCGAGCGTTTCAGCAATTAAACCAAGACAAAACGGTTCGCGCAATCATTCTGACCGGCGCGGGAGATAAGGCGTTTTGCGCCGGTGCCGATATCGCTGAGCTAAATGGATTAAGCCTCGAAAGCGGCCGTGCACGCGCGTTGACCGGGCAAAATTTAACGAAGGAAATCGAGCAGCTTGACAAACCGGTGATTGCTGCAATCAATGGATTCTCCTTGGGCGGCGGTAATGAGCTGGCTATGGCGTGCGACATCCGGATTGCCTCCGAGAAAGCAAAGTTCGGGCAACCGGAAGTCAACCTTGGGTTGATTCCGGGATACGGCGGCACGCAGCGCCTTGCACGCTTGGTTGGCAAAGGAAAGGCGATGGAGCTCATTTTTACAGGCGACATCATCGACGCTCAATCTGCGCTAAGAATCGGATTGGCAGAACACGTGGTGCTCCATGAAAAATTGATGGAAACCGCCCAAGAGATGGCGCTAAAAATTGCCTCGAAAGGACCGATCGCCATAAAAATGGCGAAAAGAGCGATTCAGGAGGGGTTACAAACCAATCTTTCCGAAGGTTTAATGCTCGAAGCGGATCTTTTTGCCGAAATCTGTACGACGCAAGATAAATCCGAGGGAACGGCCGCTTTTCTCGAAAAACGCAAACCCAACTTTACCGGTGAGTAACACCTTTATCGATAAATTTACAATTCGTTAACAAGACCAATTCTTGACTTTCTAATCCTGCGGTGATATAAAGATTTATATGAGCACGGCCATTCAACGATCCTTGAATACCATCAGTCCGGGAGCATTGACGTTAGGGATTCGGATGGTTACGCTCGAAGAGTGCACGCATTTATCCGAATTGATTACCTGCGTTTCGGGATTGAAAGTCAATTTCGAGCGGCTTACAATTCATTATTCCACGATACCGGAACTTCCCGCCGGTCATCCGCTTTGCGATGCGCCGGATACGCTGGCTCATTGGAACCAAGCTACGGATCAAGTCACCCTCGCTGCAGATCGTGTGCAAGGCTATGAGGAGTCCGATGACTCTCGAGAGTTTTTAATAAGACTGGCTATACTCGGACAGCAGTTTCGTCTTCCGTTGGACAATTTTGCCCTGAAAATGATTGTTACTCATGAAATTTTCCATAGCGCTCACTATCAAGTACAGCCCAAGCCCTTCGAAGAAGCAGCAACCCATGCTTTGGATCCTAACGATCGTAAAAAACGCGACAAGGCTAAATTGTCTTATGTTCATACGGAAACCGTTACTCATTTCGCCACCGGAGAAGTAGCGGCACGGGCATTCCGTGACGATCGCAGTTATATTGCGGACTTTAGAGATTTATACGGCATCCTTGTGGACCAAAGCATGGGTGAATTTAAAAAGCGCGGCGAAGAAGCATTTTTTCTGGAATGTAGAAGGAGTAACGGCACCGCCGAAAACGCAGAATTAAGGTATTCTATTAACTCAGGCTTGGAATTGATGCATCATCTTAAATACAAAGTTTTCAACAATGATAGTCAGCGCGCCATACAGTGGATCATTGATCGCCCGGCCACCGATCTTGGAGAAATACAATGCTGGAAAAGATATCTAAATCGATGCCGTGGGTGAGGCTTGCGATAAGATGACGACGATGCAGGCCATTCGGTTGAACGCCTATGGTTCCGCTTAAGATTACCATGACCCCGGAAGCCCGCCGTTATCCCTTGTCGCATGAGGTAACGCCCGAGCTATGCCAGAAGCTTGCTCGTCAAATCCTGGATGTTTCAGGTTTGCAGGTTCCTCTGGACGGGGTGACGGTCGCACAAGCCACGGTCAACGAGCTTCCTTCAAACCACATTCTGCGTCAAAGTTTTGATAACTTTGCTTACTTCGATCGACAAATGTTCACCATCACTACCGCGGTCGATCGGGTTGCCGCACTTTGTGAAGAGGAGGAGGTTAAGGAATTTATTGAGGGATGCAGCCGAATCACAGGCGTTTCTTTTCAAGCATTTCCGTATCGTTTGTTCTTGGTTCACGAAAATGTGCATCTGGCACATTGCCGTAAAGATTCATCCGCATTTCAAAGAATCGATACAGCCCTCAAGGATTTTCCCAATCGTATCGAGGAGTTAGTCCTAATGCTTGCCTATACGGAAGCTGTCGCTCATTTTGTAACAGGTCACATAGCGTCTCGATCTCATCCGGAAGGCAACCCCCTAGAGCCGCTGAAATCCTTTTACGATCACGCTTTGTCTGGCCTTAATTATAGTCCCGACGGACTCCAACATTTGCAAACCATGATCTTAAGAAATCCACAGGATTTTAGGATTTTGGGCAGCTTTTACATCAATCTGGGAGTCCGATGGATAAATTCGCTTTATGGCATGATTCCTGACATCCCTAAATTGCTTCAGGTTGCGATCCATCATCCGCCTGAATCCCTGGGAGAGCTTGTTTATCCGGCAGAATATTATCGAAAAGTATCCCTGAGGTAGGCTTCATCCATCGAAGAAAGGCTTGCGATAAGATAACAATGACACAAGCCATGATCGCAATGTCGAGCGAAATATTCAGATAGCCTTGAAACGTTTTGCCGCTTTGTACAAGGGGAATCAGGTTGACCGGGATGTTCTCGATTCCGGCCCACAATGTGGTAGTGGCCAGAAATGCTAAAGGCAGTAGGGTCACCCAGGCGTAACGCGCGCGTCCTTCGTTGATGAGCACGGTTGTCGCCACCGAAAGCGCCACGGCGGCCAACAGCTGATTCGCGATTCCGAATAAAGGCCATAATACCGCAATCGATCCGGTATACAAGAGATACCCCCAACACAGCGCGACAAACCCCGAGGTGAGAAGCGTTCCAGGAAGCCACCCCACGGCTTCGAAGGGCTTGTAAAATTTTCCGAGCGCCTCTTGCAGAATAAACCGGGCGGCGCGCGTTCCGGCGTCGACAACGGTTAAAACAAAGAGTGCTTCAAATAAAATGGCGAAGTGATACCAATAATCCATGAGATGATTCATGAACGGAAGCCGTGAAAAAATTTGAGCCACTCCGACCGCAAATGATACGGCGCCGCCGGTTCTTCCCATCAAATTTTCTTTCACTTCCGCTGACAATTGATCCAGATGAACCGTTTGCATGTGGAGTGCCGCGAATTTCGCCGCCGGTGCGTTGATCGCGTAATAATCGGCCGGATACAAGCTGCATGCCGCGATTAGCGCGATAACCGCAATCATGCTTTCGCACAGCATGGCGCCGAAGCCAATGGGCCGCGCGTCGCTTTCCTTATCAAGCATTTTCGATGTCGTTCCGGAACTGATGATTGAATGGAATCCCGAAATCGCGCCGCAGGCAATCGTGACAAAACAGAACGGAAAAAGTTTTCCGGGGATGATGGGTCCGCCGCCGTGGATAAACGGCGTAAAAAGAGGCATCTTCAAGACAGGATGAACCGCCATCACGGCGACTGCCAACAGCGCAATCGTTCCAATCTTCATGAAAGCAGACAAGTAATCGCGCGGTGCGAGCAACATCCAGACGGGAAGAATGCTGGCTAAAAATCCGTACAAACCAATCATCACGGAAAGCTGTTCATGCGAGAAAACAAAATAATGCGCAAACGAAGTTTCAGGAATAAATTTTCCAACGACAACACTTGAAATTAAAAGGACGACACCGACAATCGACGTGCTTAACGTGCTTCCTGGACGCCACTTAAACATGTTCATTCCCATAAAGAGCGCGATCGGAATCGTCATGAACAGCGTGAACGTCGCCCAGGCGCTTTCGGCCAGTGAATTGGCGACGACAAGTCCCATCACGGCGATCGAAATAATCAAGATAAATAAGACGGCCAACGACGCAACCGTTCCCGCCAGGATGCCGATTTCCATACGGGCTATTTCAACCAGTGATTTTCCATTTCGCCGGATCGATGCCATCAAAATAATGAAATCGTGAACCGCCCCGCCCAGCGTAACCCCGACTAAAATCCAAATCCACCCGGGAAGAAACCCGAATTGGGCTGCAAGCACCGGACCAATCAGCGGTCCGGCTCCGGTGATTGCCGCAAAATGATGACCGAAGAGAACCCAGCGTTTCAGGGGATAAAAATTGTGTCCATCATAATTTTTATGCGCCGGTGTGATGCGTTCGTCATTTAAGCAGGCGACTTTGGCGGCAATCCATCCATGATAATATCGGTACACAATCGCGACGACACAAAGACTGATGAGCAAAACAGGCAAAGCGTTCATAGGCGTTCGGAGATCGGATGTCCTGAGGTTGCAATTTGCGCCGTTGTTGCGACCCCGGTTAGGTAAGCATAATGCATTGAGGCAGCCGCGGTTTGCGTAAACTTGGCGGCAAAGTTCAATCGATCTTGGGTGGAAAGCAATTTCGGGGTGACCGACAAAAATCCCATAAGATCGCGGACCGTTCTTTGACACTCGAACTCCAAGGGCTTGAAATCGGTATTCCAAAGTCCCTGAAGGTTTTCATCTCTAAAAACGATGAGCTGTACAAATTTTTGGGCTTGACCGGTGAACTGTTGCATCGAGGGACCCTGAACTGTTTCTACCGGGATATTATATTTTCTCGTTAAAAGTCCAATCGCATGAAGAATTCCGATGCCGGCCATCGTTGCCGTAATTCCAGCCAACCGGTCCCAGAGGGTTTCAAGGGTGACGGATCGGGAAGTGCACGGAAAAAAAATGGCTTTCTCTTCCAGGCTTAAGCAGTGATCTTTCAAGGTGGTGATTTCCGAGGGATGTTCGCGCAACCCGATCAATAAATCATGGATCGCGAGACTTTGATTATTGACAGAATGGTAAATCGGTGGTTCAGGACCTCGACAGCCGGTTTCAATCGTCTGCTGAATCGTGAAAAATTGATCATAAGTGCTGCATAAAGTTATCATGTCTGCTCCTTTGTGCGTTGATAGAGTGCGGAAATTCCGATGAGCGCCAATCCTAAAACTCCAAATGAGAGAATGCGGTAAGGCGCATCGAGGAAGTTGAGATCGACAAAAAAAACTTTAAAGAGCGTGAGACCCATTAAAAAGAAAGCAAAGAGACGAAGCGCCAGTTGTTTTTTGATCATTCCCACAAGTAGAAGTAGGGTCGAAAAAGCGGTCCAAACTAACGAAATCATTTTTGGTGCATCCCATTGATACGTGGCTTGCGTGAGCGCTCCAAGCAAGAGTAAAAGCGACAGCGACATTGAAAAAGCCGCCGGAATAATTCGATAACAAGAGGCGACGAGTAGACTTAACGATAAAGGGAACAAGGGCAGGCATTTTCCCATCACCGGTTCCAGAAGTTCATAGCCACTGGCGGCGTAACCCAAAAGGCTGAACAAGATTAGGAGACGATCAGTTCTTTTGGCGCCAAAGCCGAAATACAACAAAAAGTAAAAGGACAAGAATCCGAAATAAATCCAGCGCTGTGTATCGGAATAAGATGTCATCGCTCGTCCTGCAACGAAAATCAAAGTTAAAACAAACGAGAACCAAGCTGTTTCAGGCCATCCTTTCAGGGCTGCAATTAACAGTACAATGGCATCGAGGATCGCAAAATGACTGAATAAAAACATGAGAGACGGATCCGCATCCGCTAAAAACGGTGCGCAGGCCGCGCCCAGAAAAGAGAGGGTGAAAAATCCTCGCGCTCGGGTTCGAAAGGCCATCCAGGTTCCGACGATCGCGATTAAGTCCATTCCAGCCCATGAGAGTTTTGGAGATAAAAGTTGGTAATGAGAACTCCCTGCCCAAAATGTCAAGTAATAAATGACAAGACCGGTCATGAGCAGAACCTGCGCGTATCGCGTCCCCAACCGGTCGCCGCTTCCCAAACCGAAGTAAAGGAAGACGGTTCCCGCCAGAAATCCGCAGCCGAGACGTTCCATCGGCGAAAGAAGCGGCCAAGCGTAGGCCAGGAAAAATCCTATCGCAAAAATGATGGCGATCGCGCCCACGCGGAGACTCCACGTTTCACCCAGATTGCGATCTAATTTTCGCTGAAGATCCGGATCGGGACCCCTTGGAATCGGTTGATGTTCGAGGGGAAGCTCGGCGCTTTCTTTCAACCCGAGATGCTGCTCGATTCGCCAAATTCGACGCGTTAAGGAAGCAAGCTGGCGTTCCATATGTGCTAGAGTCGTTTCATCGGGAATCAAGGGCACTCTCCTCTCATTGTTATGTCCAGGTTTTTAGCCAAATCAGATGATGATACCTCGCGGGCGAGATTGGCCAATCCGAGTATATCGGGAAAAACAGAATAAAACCGGCCAAAGACAGCAAAAAGATCAACAGTAGCAAGGTCCGATCTTCGCGAACCTGATCGATCAAACATAAAATCAAAAACGGGGCCACAGGAAGCAAATAGTAGAGGAAACCTCCATGCATTGAAAACATCCAGGGAACCAGAAAAGAGAGCGCCCCGAGCAGAATGAACCACTCGGATTGTAACCCGTTAAGTTGACTATAGGGGACACACTCTGACAAGTCTTTTTTCTTAGGAATGTGTCCCAATACATTTAAAAACAAGCCTAAAAGCGCCAACACCGCAGGCCACCATAACAAGGGATTGGGTAGCGCTATGATACCTTGAATGACGTCGCCATGTTTCTGATAGGCGTACCAAATAGGGCGAATCAAAAGAAGCCACTTCCACCACGGGGCTTTATAGGGGTGCTCCATGCTCGGCCGCAGATGAAACTTCACCGCGGAAATGTGACCGGTCACCATGGTTTTCATCCAATACCATTCATTCCGTAGCGAAAAAGTATGGGTAAAAGAATTGTCGCCAAACGTCAAAAGACGAAAGATTAAAAGATAAATAAAGATGGAAGGAAGCAGTACGTGGAGGGTCAGTGTTCTAAGCGCATTGCGATTCAGGGGAATTTTTGAAAAAAGAAAAACCGGAAGCGCGAAAAGAGCGGTCCATTTGCAGGAAAGCGACAAGGCAAAAAATAGGGAACAAAGCGGATATTTTTCTTTTCTAAAAAAATAAAGCGACGGAAGAAGAAATCCAACGCCGATCATGTCGAGTGTTGCCAAGCGGGCTTGTACAAAACTTAAGCCGTCCATCAGATACAAAAGTCCCGCGTAAAAGGCTAGAAACTGTGACTGGAAAAGGTCAAGGGCTAGAAGATAAAAAAAACCGACCGCGAATGCGGCGGCAATCACGGAAGGAAGCCTCCACGCGAAGGGCCTGTCTCCGAATAAAGAAATGGAAGCGGCAATTTCCCCTTTACCGAGGGGGGGATGTACCCAGTTGGGATCCCGTTGATTGGCAATCAACGCCCTGGCGGCCGGAACATAGTATATTTCGTCGAAAACGTATTGCGGCGGTATAGATAGACGCCAAAGATGAAGCGCTAACCCCGCCACAGTCAATACGAGAAAAAGAAAAAATGCGTTACGATTTTGTTTTGAGATTTTTTAGAGCCTTCCCGGGTTTAAAGCAAACAGTTTTTTTCGCTTTGACCATGTAAGTTTCACCGGTTTTTGGATTTTTACATCGATGTTCCGCCCGATGGCGGACCACAAAAATTCCAAAGGGGGTTAATTGAACCCGGTAACCCAGTTCTAGGTTTTTTTGAATGTGACCGAAGAGATTATTGAGAATTCGAAGGGCATTTCGCCGTGAGCATTTCAGTTCCCCTTCGAGATACTTGGCCAACATTGTTTTCGTAATGCTCTTGACGCCAAGGTCCATGGTGAGCGCTCCTGTGATTTCCCTGATACTCTAGAGGTAGAGAATTTCCTTTCAGCTGCGCTTTAAAAACGGATCGGGTTTATCTTTGGCTAGATTTTTGAGACCGGTAGGAATAACGGTGACGTTTGAGGGGGCAAAAAGGTAAATGCCTTCTGAAATTTTTTGCATGCTTCCGGAAAGTGCATACGCGATGCCGCTGATAAAATCCAAAATGCGCATTGCAATATCGCGGTCGAGTCCTTGCAGGTTAACAATGACGGCGGCCCGGTTTTTTAAGTGGTCACCGACCTCTTGGGCTTCGGCAATGGTGGAGGGCTCCATCAAAAGAATGGCATTGTGACGCGAGGAAGTTAAGCTGACAAGTTTCCCTTTCCAGCGAGGTTTTTCCAGGTCACCGTCGTCTTGAACGTCTTCTTCTTCCATCGTGAAGAAGTTTCGGATCTTTTCCATTAAGCCGGCGCTCATGGTTGCCTCCTTGGCCCAAAAATGGCGGTACCGATACGCACCATTGTGGATCCCTCTTCGACGGCCACAGCGAAATCCCCTGACATTCCCATCGAGAGCTCCGAAAAACTTTCGTCAAACGATTTCCGCAATTCGCGGAATGTTTCATGCGCTTTTCTAAAGTAAGGCCGGGTCGCTTCCGCATTTTCAAGAACGGGAATCATCGTCATGACACCACGAATTTCGAGATTTTTTAATTTTAGCAGTTGCGGAACAAGCGGAAACAATTCATTTGGAACGAAACCGTTAGCGGATGCCGTATGGCATTTGAGTTGCAGCAAGACCGGAACTTTTTTTTGGAGTTTTTCGCCGTTTTGATTGAGGGTTACTAGCAGTCGAAACGAGTCTCCACTGTGGATTAATTGAAAATCACGTGCCACGGTTTCGGCTTTATTCCGCTGAAGGTGGCCGGTAAAGTGCCAGGTCACCACAGAAGACGCGAGAGCTGCTTGCTTGAGAAGCGCTTCCTTGAAATAGTTTTCACCCAAGTCCGTAACGCCCGCAGTAAGAGCTTCTTTCATCTGTTCCACCGGCACGCCCTTTGAAATTGCAATCAATCGAACGGCTTTTGAATTTCTTCCGGCTTTCCGGCAGGAAGCTTCGAGGATATCATACACCTTTTTAATATTATCAATAATACTAGGCATGTTTAAGAATTAGGGAAATGGACCTATATTCCCTTATTACCAAATGAGACCACAGGCCGAATGAAGAAATAAGCTTCTTATGAAAGTTGTTGCATTGCTGCCGGATAGTCTGGGGGATTTCCTATTAACAACGCCTAGCTTACAGTCGCTTGAAAAAACCTTTAATCCAAGAGAAATTGATTGGATTATGGATGATTCGCTGATGGAGGCCTCGATGCTTCCGGCACTCAAGGCGAACCGCATTCCCTTATCCAAGTTTAAAAAACAAAATTATCAGGGTGCCGATTATATTTTTTCGTTTCCCCCCGCTACCCGTTATCATTTACTGGCATATCGATTGGGAGGAAAACGAAGAATAGGTTATGTTCACCAGAAGATGTTTATACCGCGATGGGTCAGCCGTTTTTGTTTGACCGATCGGTGGATTTGCCCTTCCGGCTCGAATATTCACGAACTTGAAGCGTATGGAAAGCTTTTGGAGTTGGCAGGCATTGCATTTCACCCGGAATTTCCTCCAGCCACTCTACCGGAAATCGAAAAAACAGATTCCATCGGTATTCACCTCAATTCGCGTTGGATTCAAAATCCCCTCAACTCACTGAGATCCTTTCTCGAGGGCCGATCAATCGTTGTATTTGCCGCCGGAGATTTTGTGCAGCAAGCTGATCGCTGGATAGCGGAATCGCGGTTACCCAAAGTCATTTTTCCCGGAGTTCTGTCTTTAACGGAGTTTGCAAACAAAATTCAGGCCCTCTCGTCTTTCATTGGGGTTGATGGCGGCCCGGTTCATTTGGCCGCGTTCCTGAAGATTCCGGCGATTGTTTTTTATCCCGCGGAACAGTTTGAGTATCGCGTGCGCGAGTGGCATCCCTGGGGAGTCCAATACCGGGCGTTTCCACTTTCAGATAAAGGTTTACGAGAGGCATTCGCGTCATAGGCCAGAATTTTCCAGAAGGATGGGGACGCGAGACTATCGTATGAGCGACGCTGAAGTATCCGTAGGACGAAGCGGACGCGTTAGCGAGCGAACAGAAGTGCGTAAGCCGAAGGCAGCGCGCCGATGAGGCCATATCCGAAACGCCGGGAAGATTTAAAGTTTTCCGATCAAGTGATCGGAGGCGATAGAGTTTACATCATCGTCGACGAGGAATCCGATCAATATTTCCGCTTCCCCGAGGTTGAATTCGGTATTTTTTGGGATTTAGACGGCGAAACATCGCTTGAAGCGGTCAAGGAAAAAATCGAAAAGCAATTGGACGGCGCCGAGCTTCCCATGGACCAGTTGGAAGGGTTCGTTAAGGATTTGGAGCAGAAAGGCCTCCTCGAAAGTTCCGAAAGAAAACCCAAGAAAAAACAGGTCAATACGCTGGCCAATGTTTTTTATCTACGCTTCAAGGCCCTTGATCCCGAACGAATGTTAAATGCAATCCATGATCCGCTTTCCTTCGTCTTTCGTCGGGACTTCGTTCTTCTGGCGTTAGGCATTATTGCGGCCAGCTTTACATTTTCGCTCTTCTATCGAACGGAAATGCTTTCTCAAGCCGGCGGATTGTTTCATGGCGGAGGCTTGTTGGTGCTTTATCTTTCTTTATTGTGTGTCGGGTTCGTCCATGAAACAGGACATGCGTTGACCTGTCGGCATTACGGCGGCCGTGTGAAGGAGATGGGATTTATGCTCATCTATTTTCAGCCCGCCTTTTATGCCAATGTTTCGGATGCATATTTGTTTAAAGACAAATACTCCAAAGCTGCCGTGGGGGCCGGCGGTCTTTTTTTTCAATTTATATTTGCCGGATTTGCCGCGCTGTGCTGGTATTTCTCCATCCCGGGAAGCGTGATAAGCATCGCATCGATTGCGATCATCAGCATGAGCAGCATCACGGCATTTTTCAATCTGAATCCGTTAATTAAGCTGGACGGCTATTATGTATTGGGCGATCTTTTGGAAGTGACCAACCTGCGCGCGAATTCGTTTGGATATCTCTCTCAAGTGATGAAAAAATGGATCTGGGGTTTTCCGGAATTCAAAGAAGCGGTGGATCAAGTTCCGGTCCGGTTGCGGCGCATCTATTTTTGGTACGGGTTTTTGGGGTTCTGCTATACATTCTTTTTTCTCGGACTTTTTTTGAAGTTTGTCTTGAGATTTATTGTGGTGAAACTGGCGATGCTGGGCGTATTATTGGTTGGAGCAGGGATCCTGTGGGGTCTTTGGAAATGGTATCAAAGTGCTAGAACAGGGTTTCTTGCAATCAAGAAAATGGCGGAGGGAAGCGAAGAATTGAGTCCGATTTTTAACGCCAGGATGAGACTCTTTGCCGCGATAGGCATCGTTCTTTTCATCTTGGCCATCGTCCCCGTCCGTTGGGGCGTTCGCGGAATGTGCGAAGTTCGACCCGAAGTAAAACGTCCGCTGGCGCCGCTTGAATCCGGCGTGGTGTCCAGTGTGTTAAAGCAAGCCGGCGAATCGGTAAAAAAAGATGAAACAATTGCTATTCTGGACGATTTCAACCTGCGGCGGGAATTGGAATCTCTGAAAGTTCAAAAACAGCTTAAAGAAGCTCAGCTTGCGACGTTAAAAGCCGATTACGGCGGTTCGTTGACTCAAGCAGAAGGCAATTTTGAACAGTCAAAATTGGCGCTTTCGGCTCACCAATTGCTTTCGCCGCATAAAATTCTTGAATCACGCAATGCCATGCTCGCGGCGGAAGGCCGTTACTTAAAAGCTAAAACCAATTTATCCACAGCAAAGAAAGAATGGGAACGCTACCAGGAATTGTCCAAGGAAGAACTGGTCTCGCCGAAAGATACCGAAGAAAAAGAAGCGGCATACCACAGTGCTGAAGAAGAACTTGTTTCTACCGATAAAGATTATCAGGCTTTGAAAGAAGCCTATGAAACAACCATTCGCCAAGCCACGATTACAGATCCCCAAAAGTTAACGCAAGATGTAGCCAACAGCCAAAACGCTTTACATTATACCGAAGAGAAAAAAGTTCAAATTCAATCCGCTGAAGCGGAATTGAACGCCGTATTGACAAGCGTCAAAACCGATGAAGGGAAATTGGCTCGTTCTCGAATCAAAAGCCCGATTGACGGTGTCATCATGAACAGTCGCTTGAAAGAGTTTGAAGGAAAGATGGTGGGTGAAGGGCAGCCCATCGGCTGGGTGTATGAGCCGGGACCGATGATCATCGAAATCGCGGTAAGTGAAATGGACGTTTCTGAACTTCCTAAAATCGGGGAGGATGGCGGAGACGATGTCACGATGAAAATTCTTGCACTTCCCGGAGCTTCAATTCACGGAAAAGTCATGAAAATCATCCCGGAAAGCATGGCCAGCGGCACCGGAAAATCGTTTCTGGTCGATGTTTCGGTTTATGATAAGGACGGCGTGATGCTGCCCGGAATGCAAGGTACCGCGAAAATTTACGGGAAACGCCGAAGTCTTCTCTGGCAGCTGGTCCGCCGGCCGGTCAAATACTTCTTCTGGAAACTTTGGGGTCTTTTTTAGAAGGCATGAGGCAAACTGCATTCAAGTTTTTAGTTTTGGCGATTTTGACGCCGGCTCTTCTTCTGTCGTGTACGAAAAGTGGTGCCTTGAATGGTGGAAGTTCGAGTAGCGGTGGCGCTTATGGTGGCAGTCTCAGCGGGTCCGTAAGTGGCGGATTATCTCCCGTAACTGGTGCTCTCGTTAGCCTCTTTGTGGCGGGGAATGCCACAGCACTGGCTTTTGCGACGACGAATGCCAGCGGCGCCTTTACCATCACTTACACTAATCCTGGAACCAGCACCACGATGCTTTACCTTCTTGTCACGGGAGGAAGCGCCGGCGTCGGGGCAGCCAATAGCAATCTTCAGTTGGCCGCCGCGCTGGGAGCGGCGAACAACGCCCCGACTTCCGTTATGATTAATGAGGCTACAACCGTGGCTTTCTTCGATGCTGCTTTTGCCTACGGGATGGCTGCCGATTCTAATGGAACCGTGACGATTAACGCCCCTAAAAATCAAGCCGCACTCAGCAACATGATGATGCAATACAACAATTTTGTTGCCAGCGGCGCTTTCAACAATTCCCTGAGCACGACCAACAAGACGATTTTCGGCACCGCGGCCAACAATGTGGCAAGCTGTGTCGAAACTCAAAACAATTGCGCCGGCTTTTTCAATAATGCAGCGACAACAAGCAACACGGCCTCCGTCAGCATTCTCGACGCGCTCTTCAACTTGATTAACGGCGCTCCGGATATCACGAATCTTTTCAAGACAGCGTTGAATAATACAGGGTCTACCGGTTTCGGAGTTACGACGCAGCCAACCGTATTAAACGTCAATCCAATTCCAACCACAAACACGATTACGCTGGGAACAGAACCTTATGGGATCGCCATTGACACCTCGAATAATGTTTGGATTTCAGTTTACACCACCAATAGCGTCTATGAAATAACCGCCGCCGGCACAACCTTGGGGCCTTTTTCAGCGACGGGAGCTACCGGTATTGCCATTGACGCTTCGAATAATGTGTGGGTTGGAAACGCCAACACATCAACCATTACCGAACTTAACTCATCAGGAGCAGTTATCGGGACGTTCACTTCGGGAGCCAATCCCTATTTTGTCGCGATTGATCCTTCGGGAAACATTTGGGCCGCGAATACCGGCACCAACACGGTAACGAAATTTAATGCCTCTGGAACCTCGTTGGGAACCTTTACCGTAGGAATACAACCTTCCGGCATGGCAATTGATCCATCCGGAAATGTCTATGTCCCGAATGCTACAAGCAGAACGGTTTCAGAGTTAAATTCTTCGGGGGCGACCATTCAAACCTTTACGTCAGTGGGTCCCTCGCCAGGCTCTGCCGCCATTGACCCTTCCGGGAACATTTGGATTACAACCAGGAGTACAACCGTCACCAAACTCAATGCCGCCGGAGCGGTCGTAGGGTCTTTTACCGGAGGAAATGGCACCTACGGCTTAGCATTCGATGCCACGGGGAACCTTTGGTCCGCAAACCTCAATAGCAATAATCTTGTCGAAATGAGTCCCGCAGGAAAGATTTTAGGAACGTTTACCGACGGAGCTTCGAATCTCATTGACGTAGCGATTGATCCTTCAGGAAATGTTTGGGTATCCAACGGTGGAACCAACACCGTCACCCAATTTCAAGGCCTAACGGCCGGTCCCGAATTTTTTCCCTACGCCGGCCCGATGTTCGAAACCGGCTTCTAAATTCTTCTTACTTTCGCACAAGTTGCTTTAACCAGATTTCTGCGGTGTACCCTCCCTCCCTTCGGTTCGGATTTTTCACTTACGAAAATTCCTGAATTTCGTTTGGAGCGGTATCAAGTATGGGCGAAGTTATCTCGAAACGAAAGAAAAATCCTCATAGGCGCTCGGTTCGGGTACACCGCAGAAATCTGTCTTTTACCTGTAGAGCGAGGGCATGCTTGTCATTAGAGGGGTAAAGGCAAAGGCTTCAGCGGGTGATGGTTGCCAAAATGATTGCACTGCCGAAGAACATCCGTGGCGTTGGAATTTCGTGTAAATAAAAGGATGAGAGGTAGTCCAAGCGCAGCCGTCGCAAAAAACGTTCGACCAAGAACGATGATAAGCGGCGAAACGGATAGAAACTTGCCGAACAATCCGGAGAGACCAAACAACAGAACCGTAAAATGAAGCGCTAACAGCTTAAAACGAACGTTTCAAACGGCAAGAATTTCATCGCGCACGAAAAACAGTCGTATAATGTTTGGACTTACTTTCTTGTCAAAATGACATCGAATTGCATCACGAACACTGTAGCGAAGCTTGGCGGCGTCAGTTGCTTCGGTGAAGATCGATTCTCCCAAAGCCTTTGCGGTGTATCCACCTTCGGGGGCATCATCAACTATAAAAATAATCTCCGAAGCCGGTTTTTTGGTTGGAAGTTTTTTGTGCATTACCGGGAGCCTGTTTTGCGTCGCATCTGTTCGGTTGAAAGTCCACCTTTTTTCTTGAAAGATTTTCTGGACTTTTCAATGATGCGCATGAATTTTGGGTTCTGGCTCAAAGAAAGCGTTTCCCAATCCAAGTCATCGGTTGAAACCAAGGCCGCGACAGGCTTTCCTGAAATCAAAAGAAGTAATGGGTTCCCCTTAAGGGCTTTAGTATATTGATAAAGAGGTTCTTTTGCATCCTTTAACTCAAGGCTTTTCATAATTCAAGAATCTCCTTCCCGAGGCGGACCTGGTTATGTTCTTTAATTCCAATAGCTAAAATGCTAACCGTCTGCTTTGATGCATTGATATCATAGTACACTCGCAAGTCACCGATACGCAGTTCCCATGGAGATACTTTAGTTGTTCCTTAACTTTATCGAAGATGATTCCTCTTTGCCGAGCGGTCAATATTTTAAGATGATGCTCAGCGTCTGGAGAATATTTTATCGAATAGATCACCTGGAACCTCAATAACAACCGGAGCCACGCCCGCAGTGCGCTTCGGCAAACATTCCGGGGGGAACAGGCAGACATCCTCCAGGGCCCCAACCGGCGCCCATCATCGGACAATTTCGGGTGGGCGAAGGTGTAGGTGCTGCCGGAGTGGCGGTTGGAGGGGTGGGAGACGACGAGGCAGGCGCCGGTGAGGGTGGAGCAGCTGCCGCAACGACGGCGCTTGATTCACGCAAGGCGACGGAGGTCGATAGAGTGTCGGTGGTGGTTCCAAGCTGTCCACGATTGGTCGAGGTCGTCAATTGAATCGTTACATAGGGCGCGACTTCCCCGGGCACAATTGAAAAATTGATAGCATCAAGATTGGTTTCCAGGGGAATTTGATTCAGCATCAGCGTTCGGTTAACAATGGAGAGCGTGTTCATGTTTCCGAGTTGATCTTGACATTGAAGCGCCGTGCCGCCTCCTTGCACGCTGACGCATCCGCGAATCACGCGCGCCGCGTCATCCAAACCACGCTGCAAAATAACGTCCGCATCAAGGCTACGGTTTGTCGCCTGCAAGATTTGATCCGAATAGCGCACTCCCAGGGCGGCAAAGCTTAAGAGGGTGGAAAAAATCGCCACACCGATTAAAAGCTCGATCAAACTGGTTCCCTTTCTAAAGGTTGTCATTAGAACTGCTCCTCCCCGGCGATTTTGATCGCCTGTTTTGATCGTTTCGAATACAAAATCCCCATCGATAATCCAATCATGGCAATTAAGGCCCAAAAAATAAGGATCATTTTCGATTCAGTTTGGCGCTTCAAATTCAATTTTTGATTTTCGAAATCAGAACGTTCCGCAAAAAATGTTTTGCCGGTGATAAACGAAGGATCCATGCGTTCCGCGCATTGAAATTCGGACAGCGCCTGATCGGCATGATGAAGCGAAGCAAACCCAAGCCCCGCGGCATAATGAATCTCAGCATGATCCTCTCCGCGAAGAGCTTCTTTGAAATTTTTCAGAGCCGTCGCATCATCGCCAAGACGATGCTCGCAGAGGCCTATCCGATAATAAATTTTTCCCGTCATCGATGCAATTGCTTTTTCATAATGGCGAATCGCTTCCTCATAAAGGCCTAATCGTTCTTCGGCAAAAGCAAGATTGTAATTCAAAACGGTATCCGAGGGATCTAGAGAGAGCGCGGTTTTAAACTGAACGGCGGCATTCCGAAAATCTTCAGTCCCGAGATAGAAATTTCCAAGTTCCGCGTGAGCCGTCGCCGACGCGGGGTGCGCTTGAAGCAGTTCTTTTAAATCGCTTTCGCTACTTGCCGCGAAGGCGTAACCGATCAAGATAAGCATGAGAACGAAGGGAAGTTTCATGGGTATGGCGCCCTGCTTAACAGCGTCGTGACGTCAAGGGATACGAATCCGGGGCTATTCACCGGACCGCTGACTGTCACCGAAATTTGTTGAAGATCTGGAAGCATCGGAAAATTAGTGACGTCAATGGAATAAAGATAATTAGAGACCGGATCGGAAAACTGGACTTGATTCACGGTTCCTATTGCCGCGGTTTTCTTAGAACGAAGTTCCTCACAAATTTTTTCAGCTAGCTGAGCGGCAATCCTTTTATGTTCGAGCGCCGCGAATTCCCGGGACGCGGCGTCAAAAACCGAAAAAGCCGCCAAGAAGAGTCCGGTCAAAAGAATCATCGCCAAGACTATCTCAACCAAGGAATAGCCTCTTCTCATGGCAATACTTCCTGCCATGAGACCAGTTTTTCTTGGCCTGGCGTAAGATCGAAAACACTCTGCACCGTTCGCGCGGATAAAATCTCTTCCGGATTTGCGGTGTAATTTCCGCACGGCCCCCTGACCACTTCGCCATACGATTGAACGGAAAGTTGATTCGCCGTCGGAGCGCCGAGCGGGAAAGCTTCAAAGCAAACGCTTAACCCGGCTTCCGTTTCCAGCGGAATCCATACGGCGTTCGCAGCGGTGACGGTAGCCCACCAGGGCGACGTCGTGGCGGAAGACTGCCGAACTGCTTCCAGAGCATACGCGATTCCGCTGTCGGCGGCATTTGTCCCTTTGATTTCCATGAAGGTCAAAAAGGAATGCTTCCTGGCCAAAAAGACGTTTTCAGAAAGCGATACGGTGACCAGGCAAAGTAGGACGAGGAAAAAAAGAACCATGATGAGCGCATAGCCTCGATCAGGGACCATCGGTGAATGCTCCATTCTGACCGGTCATGGTCCAAGTTTCACCTTGAGCTTGCACAGCAATAGCTCCTTGCCAATCGGACGCGCTGTTGGGTGCCGGAGAAAAGGCGAGGTTCTGTTCGTCCGGGTTACAGGGATTCGGCAAGCGGCTTGCGGCGGAGTTGGTGACCGAACAAGAAATTTGGATTCCAAGCATCGCGGCTAAGTTTTTTGTGGCGGTAAACGATACGGTAGCACTTGAAAACGGATTGTATTCGTAAGTGCGAAAGGAAGTTTGTCCCAAGCAAATTCCGCTGAAAGCCGTGAGCGCCACCGCTTTTTGTTTTCGTTCGTAACATGTATTTTCGAGGATTGTTGAGGCTATTTGAGCTGCCTGTCGTTCGGTGCAGGCTCGATACGATGGAACCAGGATGGCGGAGAGCGAAGCGATGATCGAGATTGAAATCAGCATTTCGGCTAATGTAAACCCGCGCGGCGTCATGACAAGGTCTCCACCATTTTATATAAAGGAGAGAGCACCCCGGTCAAAATCAATCCGACAAAAACCCCTAAGAATCCAAGAACCATCGGTTCAAGCGCGGTCGTGAAACGCTGAAGGCGATCGGTGATTTCATCTTCCGCCATTTGGGCGCACCGTGACAAGAGATCATTCATTTTTCCGGTCTTTTCAGCGATCGAGGTCATCGCGCTTACGTAAGAAGGCATCAGTTTTCGCTGTTTTGAAAAAGATATCGCCAGCGAATCTCCATGAATCAAGGCCAGACGCATCTCCATTGTGGCTGATCGAAAAACGGTATTGATAAGCGATTGTCCGTAGAATCCAAGCGCTTTATCCATGGAAATTCCCGCGGCATGTGAAGCCGCCAGCGTTCTGCTGAGTTCCGCGGCATACGTTAACTTCATTAGTTTTCCGAAAAACGGAATTGACACGGCTAATCGATCGAGACGGTTTCTGTATTTTTTCAAAGCCAAAAGCACTAGCGCTGACAACGAAAAAAGGCCAACCCACGCGGTATATGAGGATATCATTTTGACGAACCATAATAGAATTTTTGTCGGAAGGGGAAGCGATCCTCGAAAGTCATTAAACAGCGGAATAAAATTTGGAAGAAAAATTTTAGCGAGCAAAAAAATTCCGCAAAAGGATATAATCGCAGTAAAACAAGGATAAATTAGCGCGGAAACGGTCTTTTGTTGGGACCGTTCAAGGCCTTGAAGATGATTGGCGGTTAAGTCCAGGTTTCTCGCAAGCGTTCCGGTTTGTTCCCCGAGCGCGATGAAGTGGATCGCTAAGGGAGGGACGAGGGGCGCATATTTTTGAATTGCAAACGAAAGCATTCCTCCGGAACCAATGTCGGTTTTTATTCGTTGTATCATTTTTTGTGAGGTCGAATTTCTTTCCGTTCTCTCGAGGCACGTCAGGGCTTCGTGAAGAGGAAGTCCCGCTTTCAAAAGAAGCGCCAGAGCGAAAAAAAACCCACGGGAGACGCGCGCTCTCCGCATCATTGCACCGGTACCTTTTGTTCTTCGACGGCTCTCCAATAAAGATCCCGAAGCCGCTCGGACGGCGCTATCGACATTTCTTTTTTGAGCGCATCCTTGCAAAGGTGGAACTGTTTTATGGCGTCATCCCGGCGCCCTAATTCAAGGAGGCATTCGATGCTGCAGGCGTGCGCTTCCTCAATGGCAGGGTCCAAGGCCAGCGCTTTTTGAGCATGGGCCAAGGCTTCATGCCAAATGCGCTGCTGTTTTAAGTAGGAGGCCAGGGCTAAGGTGTTCCAGAGGTAGGCGTCTTTAAAAAATTCTCTGGCGGATAAAACCCAAGGATCCGACCAGCCCTGCAAAAATGTTTCTTTGTACAGTTTGTCCGATTCTTTCAAATAAAAAACCGCCCGATGAAGTTCTTTTCGTTTCCAGTGATGAAGCGCTTCGTGATGCGCTCGACGAAAGGACAGAAAGTCACATGCAACATTGGCGTCACCTCGAATGCCGAACTTTTGCTTTTCGTTATAGATAATTGCTTTGGCCGTTTCGCTTCCTAACGTTCGCCGGACCAAGTACAGTGTCGTTCGCAAGGAATGCCTTCCCTTTTCAAGATCCAATTGAGGCCAGAAATTATCCAAGATCTGTTCATCGGAAATCAAATTTGGAGAGTGATAAAAAAGAAATAGAAACATCGAAAGGCCTTTCGATGTGCTCCAGTGTTCTTCCGACATCGGCATCCCCTTGTGAAACATTTTTAACTTTCCCAAGCCAAAAATTTGAAACAACGGTCCTGCCGAAATACGATCAGAATGGATTAGGGGCTGAAGAACTGCTATTAAGGAAGGGTTAAATCTCATTAACTCTTGGAAGCGAGCCTGAAGGTAAGGCGCCGATTCCTCGATAACCCAAAGAAGATTTTCTCGTTCCGGATGTTTGTCCACGGACACTAAAAGGGGAAGAAGGGTGATCTCGGCGGACGCTACCAAAGCTTGAGAAAGAAAATGCCGGCGTCCCAATGACGCGAATTTCGTAAGATAGCCTTGCGTTTTTTCGTGATCGTCTTGTCGAAACGTGAATGCTGCCAAGAGAAGAAAACAGAGGGCTTCTTTTTCCTTGAATGGATATTCCAACAGTGTTTTTTCAGACTCTACCAAGTGCTCAAATGCTTTAAACGGTTCAAGATTAAATAAAATTTTTGCCAATTGTAAACGGGCATCTGCGATGCAGCCCGGATCTTTGATTCTTTGCGCAAGATTCACCGCTTCAAGCGCATGCGCGTGAGAAAGTTCCGGTTCGTTTTTTTGCTCGAACATTCGGGAGAGTGCCAATCGGACAGGACATTCTTCTTTTTCGTACCGTGATCCGGCCAAAAGCGAGAGAGCCTTTTCATAAGCCAGAATGGCAGCATCGGCTTCTTGTCGCATTTCCGCCATGCGTCCCACTTCGATCAATGAAGCAATCAAGTCGGCTTCCTCATGCTCGATATAAAAGTGAAAATCTTTGCTTACCGGTTCGTGCGGCAAGAGTTTTGCCATTTTTGCCAAGACAGTTTGGGTGCGTCGCAACTGTTTTCGTTTGGCCTCTTCTTGATCTTTTTCCGCCAATTTGACAGAGATCATATGCAAAAGCTCGCGCATTCCAAACGGTTTTTTCAAGATTCCGTCAACCCCTAAATTCAACGCGCGTACCAAGGGCTCATCATCGGAATAGCCGGTAATCAGAATGGTTTTGACGAACGGATAACTCTCTTTAATCCGCGTTACGGTGGAGACCCCGTCCAACCCCGGCATCCTAATATCGCTGACAATGACATCAAATGCGGCATCATTGATTAGATCGAGTGCATGTTTTCCATTCTCGGCGGACGTTACCAGAAAACCGGCCGCTTTGAGGTATTGTGTGAGCGCCGCGCGAAGCGTAGGGTCGTCTTCAATAATTAAAATTCTCGCCATTTCAACCTCCGGCATTTTCTACAAGGGGTAAACTGACGATTGCCCTTGTCCCTTGATTCTCTTCACTTAAAATTTCAAGCGAACCGTGATGCTCTTCGGCAATGGTCCGACTGATTGAAAGCCCTAAGCCCATTCCCTCCCCAACGTCTTTGGTGGTGAAAAACGGATCGAAAAGTTGTCCCAAGATCGATTTTGAGATACCCGGGCCGTTGTCAATGACCGCGATTCGGGCAATTGTTTTTTCGGAATTGAGAATGATTTTTATCATTCCGCGCCTCGGAAGCAAGCGCTGACGGACGATCGCGTCTTTAGCGTTCATGATTAAATTCGTGAGGACTTGCACTAAGCGCGTGTGGTTGCCTTGTACGATGGGTTCCGCCATCCATTCGGTCTTCAGCTGAATCTCATTTTTTTCAAGCTCTGAAGCGGTTAGAAGTATCGCGTCATCGATGATTGGCCGAAGCGGGATGGCGGTGCAATCATGGTTTCGTTTTCGTGAGAGATTTAGAACGTTTTCAACCAGTTCGCGGCAGTGTCCGACCGACTTTAAGATTCCCTCCAGCGATTCATGCTGGGCCCCCTCAGGAAGCGTCATCTCAAGATATTCGGTAAATGTTTGGATAGAGGCCAGCGGTGTGTTCAGTTCGTGGGCCAGCCCTCCGGCAAAGTGACCGAGGCTGGCAAATTTATCGGTTTCCAGTAGCCTTTGATTTACCGATGTCAATTTTTGATGAAGCAATTGGATTTGTTTTTCCGAATCTGATTTTTCCTCACGCATCTTATCAATCGCAAGCAAAAGCGAAAAATGAAGCGCACGCGAAGAAAAATGCGCCAGTTCGACATGAGAGAGGGCACGTTCTTTTCCAACAATCAATAATCCCAAAAGAGTTCCTTCGAAGTAAAGCGAGGCGATGGAAAGATAGGTATAATCAAAAGATGCGAAACTATTCCCAAAGAGCCGGGTTTGATTGGAAAAAGGGAACGGACTTTGCAAAATTCGATGGAGAGTAGGCTCATTCGTATCGAGTATCAAGGGTACTTGTAATGCTCCCCGTCCTCTTCCCAACAAGCGCAAACTGTTATCTTTCGTTTCGTAGCCGTAGAGAAACCCGGAGTCGGCGGAAAGATCTTCCAGAAGTGTCATAAGACCGTACCGCCAGTCTTTTTCTAAATCTTGTGGAAGGGCCATGGTGTTCATGATTTGGATTATACCAAAGGGCCTGTCAAAAAAAAGTCAAAAAATCAAAATTTTGTGTTAACAATATGTTAACATTCGCAAAGTTTTGATTCGGAAATTTTCGCCGACGAATGTAGGATAAGTGAGGAACCATGCGGGTTCCGAACGGAAGAAAATTTCCGCTATCTCCTTTCACGAAAAAATATTTCCACTATTTTTTCGTGTGTGTAAAACAAAATGTTAAATCTTAAAATTTTTTCGTTGTATGTGCCTTCGGCATATTCAACTCATTCGCTCGCAAATCGTCAAAGTCAATCATCCTGCAAGTATATTTGCGCCCAATTGACTTTGACGATTTATCTCACTCATTTTGTTGTCAGTGATGGGTTTCCAGCGCTTCGGCTTTCGCAAAATCATTTTCGGCTTTTTCGAGATCGTTTTTCTTTTCGTACGCGATGCCCCGATTGTAGTAAGCGTCGGCATATCGGGGATTTAATTCCAGCGCTTTGGTATAGTCGATGATGGCGTCCTCCAAGTGTCCTAGGCCGTAATACGCGCAGCCGCGATTGTAATAGGCAATGGCATAACGAGGGTTCAACTCAATCGTTTTTGTATAGTCCGCCACCGCCAACCGGTAATCACCCTTGTCTTCGTATGCCATGCCACGGCGGTGATACGCTTTCATGTCCCGGGGGTTCAGTTGGATGGCGTTTGTGAAATCCAGCACCGCTTTTTCATAATCTCCCTTATAATAATAATCCAACCCGCGATTGGCGTAAGAGATGGCCGATTTCGGATTAATCTCAATCGCCTTCGTATAATCACCAATGGCTTTGTCGTAATCTCCCTTGTCATCATAAGTGATGCCTCGATTTTTATAGGCTTTGGCATATTTTTGATTTAACTCGAGCGCTCGCGTGAAATCGGCAATCGCTTCATCATATTGGCCTTTATTTTGATACGCGATGCCGCGTGTCAAAAAGCTTTCAGCTTCACTGGGATTCAGTTCGATTGCTCGGGTGAAGTCGGCAATCGCTTGATCGGGCATTGCTTGATCTTCAAATGCGATTCCCCGGCGGATGTACGTGGCGGTATGTTTTGGATTCAGCTCGATGGCTTTGGTGTAGTCAGCGATGGCTTGTGAGAAATCGCCTTTTTCTTGACAGGCCGTGGCGCGATGGAAATACGCCATTGCGTCTCCCAGGTTGAACTTAATCGCTTTCGTATAATCGCGAATCGCTTGATCGTATTCGCCGGTATGATAATATGCAATTCCACGATGATAATAGGCTTGCGGTTCTTCAGGGTTTATCTCGATTGCTTTCGCGTAATCTTGAATGGCTTCATGGAAATTTCCGAGGTAGTAGTAAGCGAGGCCTCGGTGGAGTAAATCGGCGGATTTATTTTGAACGCCGTCATTGGGTGTCCAGCGTTCAATGGACTTGGTGTAGTTCTCGATCTTTTGGTCCAGGTTTGCCGCCATCCACAACCCTTCCCTTATCGTTCACAATCTACACGTTCGTCTTTTGATTTTAACGCGAGGTCCCGGAACTCCTTCTCATAATTGGGAGACGTACAATTAAAATTAATTGTACGTCTCCCAATTATAGGGAAGTTGCTTTTTCGACGACAGCTTCGGGGGTTAAGCCGAAGTTTTTGTAGAGGGCCGTGTCGGGCGCGGAGGCGCCGAAATGGTCGAGCCCAATCATCACGCCTTCGTCTCCAACAAACTCGTGCCATCCGAACGGACTGGCCGCTTCAATCGCGATTCGTTTCTTGACGTTTGGAGGCAATACTTTGTCACGGTACTCTTGCGATTGTTTCTTAAAAAGCGCGAAGCTTGGAAAGCTGACCAGACGAACCGGAATATTTTTTTCGGTTAATTTTTTCCAAGCTTCATACGCAATTGACACTTCAGAACCGCTTGCCATCAAAATAAGTTTCGGAGTTTCTTTTGAATCCAGGAGAACATAGGCTCCCTTTTCTAAACCGTCGGAAGAATTCATAACGGTTCGATCGAAAATCGGGAGTTTTTGACGCGTGAACATGAGCGCGACCGGTCCGCCGCGATGCTCAATCGCCACTTTCCAAGCCGTTACGCTTTCATTGGCGTCTGCAGGCCTGATATCCGTGACATTCGGAGTGGCGCGAAGTGTTGCGAGTTGCTCAATCGGCTGATGGGTCGGGCCGTCTTCGCCCAGCCCGATGCTGTCGTGCGTGAAGACATAAATCACGCGCAGTTTCATAAGGGCCGCGAGCCGCAGCGACGGTTTCATGTAATCCATGAAGATGAGAAACGTCGCGCCGAACGGGATAAATCCCGGTGACGTTAGCGCAATGCCATTCAGCGCGCCGGCCATATTGTGCTCGCGAACGCCGAAATGTAAATTGCGGGGTGAATAATCTTCGTCTTCAAAGTCCTTGTCGGTTTTAATGAGCGTTTCCGTTGAGGGAGCTAAATCTCCCGAACCGCCAAAAATAAACGGAAGTTTTCCGGCGATTGAATTGATCACTTTCCCCGAGGCTTGACGTGTGGCTAACGGTCCGTCCTTCGGCCCGAACTTTGGAAGCACTTTTTTCCAATCATCCGGAATTTCCCCCTGGAAAAATTTTTGAAATTGAGAAGCTAACTCCGGATTAGCTTTTTGATATTCAGTGAAAATGTTTTCCCAATCTTTTTCAAGTTTTGCGCCTTGCTCCCCGACCACTTGGAATGCTCCGAGGACTTCTTGGGGAACGTAGAACTCGGGCGAAAGCGGCCAGCCTAAATGTTCTTTCGTCAGTTTCACTTCTTCGGCGCCCAATGCCGCGCCGTGCGCTTCTTTGGTGTCTTGTTTGTTCGGGCTTCCATAGCCGGTGTGTGTTCGGGCAATAATCATGGACGGCTTGTCGGCTACGTTTTTTGCGTTCCCGATCGCTTGCTCGATCGCTTTTAGATCGTTGCCCTCAGAAAGATGTTGAACGTGCCAACCGTAGGCCTCAAAGCGTTTTCCGGCGTCGTCATCATAGGTTAAATTGGTGTTTCCCTCAATGGTGATGTGATTATCGAGGTAGATGTAAATCAAGTTTCCAAGTTTCAAGTGTCCGGCCATCGACCCCGCTTCGTGCGAAATGCCTTCCATGAGGTCTCCGTCGCTGCAAATTACGTAAATGTTGTAATCGAGGACCGGAAATTTGGGTTGATTGAATTTTGCGGCGAGAAATTTTTGCGCCATCCCCATCCCGACACCATTAGAAAAACCTTGTCCCAACGGACCTGTGGTCGTCTCAACGCCAACCGTGTGGCCGTATTCCGGGTGACCCGGTGTTTTGCTTCCCCACTGGCGAAAAGCCTTGATGTCCTCCAGCGTCAAGCCGTATCCGCAGAGATAAAGTAAGCTGTATAATAGCATCGAGCCATGGCCGGCGGAAAGAATAAAGCGGTCGCGATTTACCCAATGTGGATTTTTCGGATTGTGCCTTAAGAATTTCGTCCAAAGAACATAGCCAATGGAGGCAGCCTCCATCGGAAGACCGGGATGGCCTGATTTTGCTTTTTCTACGGCATCTACAGAGAGAAAGCGAATCGTATTAATACAAAGATTTTCGAGGGTCACTTTGTCAACCGTTAATTTTTCCATCGCGTTTATAATTATTCCCCCAATCGGGGGAATACCTTTATCTTTTGGCAAAGTAAGGAAATAATCATGGAAATCAAAAAGCTGGGTTTAGGTATTTATGATCCAGGCTATTTGCAGGCGATTCAAGGCGAACGCGCCCGAAGTATTAAGCCGGGCTTAATCAATGAGCTTCCCGAGGAAGTTCAACTGGCATTATGGCTGAGCGATCTGGTTAATTTAAGCGCTGAGGCCAAGGAAATTTTAAAGAAACTCCGCAAAGGAACGGCCGAAGAGATTGATGAAACCGATTGGCTTCGTTTTTTAGAAGAAATCAAGCAGAAAAAGAACCAAAACGGGAAACAACACAAAAACAGAAAAGAAGATTCACATCTCAATCTAATTTCCCTCCCGGTAATGCGGCCACCGCTTGAAGACTTGCTGAAAGACGAAAAAGGCAATAAGCACAGGCCTCGATCGTCGAGCCCGCTTCGCCGGATCCTGGAGAAAATGATTGCGCGCGCGTCCAGCATCGACATAAAAGAAACGTTGCTTGATGAGCTTGAGCCGCTTGGTGCCCGTATGATCGAAACGGTGCGGCAATTTGGGGTCGCTATTGTACTGTTAAAAGAAAAAGAACGAATCAGCGATTTGCGAATTCATAATATCGCGCTTACCAATCCGAATGAGCGAACCCGGGACGGCCGTCTTCGGGACAACGTTCGGGGAATGTATTTTGAGGATCGCCGGATCATTGTGCTGGGAGAAGAGGCGGTTGGGTTGGGGAATAGTTTGCCCAGTGTCCATGAGTTTGCGCACGCTTATGATCAAGCTTTTTCGGAAACGCATCGCAGGAGTCACAACCTTTCCACGCAACTTTGGAATCTTTTTGAAAAGAGCCGTAAACAGGCGATTACAGACTATGCCACCCTGCAGCCTGCGG
>Ga0207024_10054_pt1 | contig 36342 bp, 25 predicted proteins | sample Alteio_BWMinCont_44_FD_153470 | JGI IMG/M metagenome (GOLD analysis project Ga0207024, IMG submission 153470) | Enriched cells from forest soil in Barre Woods Harvard Forest LTER site, Petersham, Massachusetts, United States -... | ecosystem: Environmental > Terrestrial > Soil > Temperate forest >...
GGCCACACCGGCGGCGTTTGTGGGGTGCCCGATATTTCCCTTGATGGAACCGATGTAGCAAAACTGTTTCCTGGAGGTTTTGGATTCAAATACTTTGCACAATGCTTCGATTTCGATCGGGTCACCGACTGGCGTGCCGGTACCGTGGGCCTCGATGTAGCGAATGGTCTCGATGGGCACATTGGAGCGGGCCTGGGCCATGGCAATGACTTCGGCTTGGCCCGCCACGCTGGGAGCCAGAAAAGACACGGGGCGCGCGCCGTTATTATTTTTCCCGCTGCCGCGCAGAACTGCGTAAATGGTGTCGCCATCCGCGAGGGCGTCCGCCAGTCGCTTCAGCACAACAATGCCTGCTCCATCGCAAAACATTGTGCCGGTGGCATCAGCGTCAAACGGACGGCAGTGTCCGTCCTTGGCGAAAGTTCCACCATCCTGATACAGGAAACCGCTCTTCTGCGGGACACCGATATCTATGCCGCCCGCCAGAGCCATGTCGCATTCGTAATCGAGCAAGGCGTGGTAAGCGCTATCAATGGTGAGCAGGGTTGTAGAGCAGGCAGTATTAAGACTGACGGCCGGGCCGCGCAAATCGAGTGCGTAGGCCGTGCGCAGAGCGATGTAATCTTTTTCGTTGCCATATTCCACGGCCAGTTTTCCGGCCATGGCCAGCAGATCGGGATGAGTCAGCAGGTTCGTGGTGTAGTAATGGTTGTCGCCAATCCCCGCAAAAACTCCAATGAGCCCTTTGTAGCGATCGGGATCGTAGCCGGCATTCTCCAGAGCCTGCTGGGCCAGTTCCAGGAACACGCGCTGCTGGGGATCCGTAACTTTAGCTTCCAGCGGACCAATGCCGAAGAAAGCCGCATCGAACAGGTCCGCCCCCTCGATGATTCCGCGGGCGCGTATATAGTCCGGGTCATTCTTCAGGTGTTCCTCAATGCCGGGCCCTAGTTCCTCGGGTTTGAAGAAAGAGATTGATTCCTTGGAGTTGCAAAGATTGCGCCACAATTGTTCGAGGTTGTCCGCGCCCGGAAAGCGGCCCACCATGCCGATGATCGCCACCGCATCTTGGGAAGGATCCTTGGAGGAATTGCTGCCGCGCTGCTGCTCAGCTCGGTGTTCGATATCCTTGAGGAAAGAAGTGTCCGTGTCGCTGTCTTCCAGAAATCGGCAGAGCTGGGCAATGGTTGGGAATTGAAACACTTTGACCGGTGGAATTTCCCGCCCGTGACGGTTGTGATAGAGACTCGTCATGCGGACAACTTCCAGAGAGGCGCCGCCCAGATCGAAGAAACTATCGTCTATTCCAATTTCATCCAAGTCCAAAAGCTCGCACCACAACTCGGCCAGCTGTTTTTCCAGGGCCGAACGCGGAGCTATATATTCCTGGGCCAGTTGCGGCCTGATCCGGTGCGGAGCCGGAAGCGCCTTGCGGTCGAGCTTGCCATTGGGCGTCTGCGGAAATTGTTCCACGCGCAGGAAAAACGAGGGGATCATGTACACGGGTAAAGTGGTCTTGAGAGCCTGGAGGAATCCATCCGTGGTTAATTTCTCGCTGCCCGTGTAGTAGGCAACCAGGCGTTTATCACCGGGGCGGTCTTCGCGCATCACCACCACGGCCTGACGGATTCCTTCGATGCGCGCCAGGGTGGATTCAATCTCGCCCAACTCGATGCGAAATCCGCGGAGCTTTACCTGGTGATCCAGGCGACCGAGAAATTCCAGTGTGCCGTCCGCGCGGCAGCGGACTTCATCGCCTGTACGATAGAGGCGGGCGCCAGCGACACCGCTGAATGGGTCGGGAATGAATTTTTCAGCCGTCAGCTCGGGGCGCTTCAGGTATCCCCGCGCCAGACCATCGCCGCCAATCAGCAGTTCGCCAGTGCTGCCAGGCTGCACCGGGCGAAGTTTTTCATCCACCACGTAAAATTGCGTGTTGGCAATGGGCGGACCCAAGGAAATAAGATCGGCGGAAGTGACTTTTTCCGTCGAGGACCAGATGGTGGTTTCCGTCGGTCCATACATGTTCCAGAGTTCGCGGCAGCGCGGCAAGATCTGACGCACCAAGTCGGCGGGCAAGGCCTCCCCGCCACAAAAAATCCTGAGATCACTTTTGCCTTCCCAGCCGCTTTCCATCAGAATGCGCCATGTAGTGGGCGTTGCCTGCATGACTGTCACAGCATGGGCACCGAGCAAGTGTTTGAGTTCGCGGGCGTCGGCAGCCTGCTCCGGTGTGGCGATGACTACCTGGGCTCCTACCGTCAACGGAAGCAGCAATTCGAGAATCGAAATATCAAAAGAAATTGTAGTGACGGCCAGCAGAACGTCCGCAGCGGTCAGCCCCGGCGTGTCGGCCATGGAATCGAGGAAATTGAGCAATGCACTGCGCGGGATCATGACCCCTTTGGGGTTCCCCGTGGAACCCGAAGTGTAAATTGTGTAGGCGAGATTCCCGGGGTCGCTGCCCGAGGAGAGATTGCCGCTGGGAAACTTGCTGAATGCGTTCTCTTCCTCGTCCAGCAGGACCACGCGGGCAGACGTCTCCGGAAGGCTGTCCCTTTTTGACCGCTGCGTAATCAGCAGGGGAACTTCCGCGTCGGCGATCATGAAAGCGAGGCGAGGCTTCGGGAACTTCGGGTCCAGTGGAAGATAAACTCCGCCGGCTTTCAGGATGGCGAGGAATGCCACGACCATCTCGAAAGAACGATCGAGATACACGCCCACAAGATTTTCCGGACTTATTTCGTGTTCGCGCAAGTAATGCGCAAGCTGGTTGGCCCGCGCATTCAATTCCCGGTAGGTAAGCTGCTTGGCGCCCAGGATCAGGGCGATCGCATCCGGCGTTCGCTTGGCCTGATCTTGGATGAGTTCGTGCGGACTTCGCCCTGGCGGCTGTTCCCGGGTATTGTTCCTGGAATGAATTGGGCGTCGCTTCATGTGAGAATCTATTGGCTGCTTACCGGTTTTCCCGGAGCAGGCATAAATCTAGGTGCACCAACAAGATTACTTAGCCACTAACTGCCTGGCCCGGCCCAACGAAACTCTATTAGACAATGGGGAGATCTAATAAGCGATGGTACCAACGGTGTATTTCCTCACGCTAACATAGAATCCGTAATCCGACCGCTGTCTCGCTCTCCCTGGCCGATTAAGAGAGTAGCCTCACTTCATGCCCCCACCTGAATTTGCGGATTTGGTGGCGCCGGCGTCCCGCCGGCGCCACCAAACCCCTCTTTACATCGCAATATGCTCGATTGTCTATTCGAATACCGGACTAAAACTCTGATAGCGACGGTAAATTAGCGCGAGAAAATTCAGGATTGGAATCGTTTCTTTAATTGCCGACTACTTGCGGTTCGGAACGAGTTCATCTACAAGATCCAAATATTCATGCTTCTTGGCAGTCCAATCCATCTTCTCCACGAATTGTGTGGCCTCGACGGCCAGTTGTTTTCGCTTTTCCGGATGTTCGATCAGCTCCAGCATGCAACGCGCAAGATCTTCTTCATCACCGCCACGGAAAAATTTTACGACCGAATCATCGAAATAATAACGGTCAATCTGCGTGTCGGAAACGATGACGGGAACGCCCATGGCCATGAATTCCAGAATTTTTGTGCTGAAGGCCTCATTTCCGAAAGTGTCCTTGCGCTTCGGCACGATTCCCAGGTCCGCCGATTCAATCACTTTGGCAATCTCACGCAGCGGCATCGGGTTGCGAATGAAGACCCGGTTTTCCAGGTGCAATTCTTGGATGATCGTGTTCAAGTCTTTTTGAGAAGGGCCGCTTCCGTAAATGTAAAAATCAGCCTGCGGCACACGGTCGCTGATTCTTGCGAATGCGCGGATGGCCAGATCCAGCCCTTGATGCCGATTTATGCTTCCGGGATAGAGCAACTGAAACCGGTCCTTCGCAGGGCGCGGATTCCCGTTGGTGTAGAAAATGGAGCGATCGGGGGAATTCATGATCACGCTGCACTTTTCAGCCTGCACCGAACGAGAAATAAGACGCTGCTGCCAAATATGATTGGCGATGATTACGTGACTGGAAAACCTGGCGGAACTTTTTTCCACGCCCTGCAGCAGGCGGAAACTTAAGGATTCGGGTCCCGCCCCGAATTTGCTGGTATAGAACTCGGGAAGAATGTCGTGAATATCAAGAATCACCGGGGTGCGCATCAATTTCGGGAGTATTGCTGCAAATACCAGGAAATCGGGCACGGAATGCACATGGATCAGATCATACCTTTGTTGCAAGTGGAGTTTCGATACCCGGACCATCGCGCGCACCAGGAAACTCATGATGCGCCACAGATACGTAAAACGGGTTTTCTCATCGATTTCGCGGCTCTGCAAGCGGTATAGGTGCACGCCGCCCAGAACTTCCACAGTCGGGGCGTCATTTCTGCGGAGCGCCAGGACGTCCACATGATCTCCGCGCCGCGCCAGGGTTTCGGCATAGCGCATCACGCGATTGTCGGTTTCGTAGAACGAATAAGCGATCATGCATATCCGCAGGGGTCTTCTTGCCGGGCTGGGCACTACGGCTGGGCTGACTGCAGAAGAGGCCGATAAGGCTATTTGTCGTGGTGCGGACATATCTACCTGCGCCTGCTCCCCGGCTTCCAGAACAGATGTACCTTGGGGATTGGGGTCAGGCGCCACCTTGGATGTTACTGGAAGGCTAATATGGCTGTCCATGGGTTTGAGGGTGACCTGCCTCACAGGCACGGGATCAAACGTGTAGGCAAGACGGCCGTCAACGATTTGCGCGTAGGCGATCCGGGCGCGCTCCTTACCCTGGCCTTCGATGGCCCAATCTTCACCCTGGCGGACCAGTTTCAGTTCGCGGCGTTTCCGCCACCAATTATTGATTTCCAGGGGGACGGTAGCCCAAATGCCAGAATGGTCGCGCAGTTCCGTCAGCATTCCAAGGAGTTGGCGATATGTATTCCTGGACTGCTCCTCAATGATGTAATCCGGATGGACAATGATGCTAATCAATCCATGGCCATCAACAATAAGCTTTAGCTGTTCCTTCCATAAATCGGTGGAGTACGTATTCAGGATGTTAAAGAGGGAATAATCCTGCGTGACCGTAACCGGGATCTCCAGAAGATTGCCCACAAAGTAGGGCAAGATCGTGCAGCATCCGCCATCCTGCGGGTCCAGGTGGGCGACGTTGGGCACCGACATGTCGTACGAAAACTTGAACGCATCATACCAGCGCAAATTGCGGTACAGGGCGCCGGAGCGAAAGCCGGAACTCCCGAACTCTTGCGCGAAATGGTTAATTCTCTCCGCGCGGCGCGTGAATTCTTCGCGGGTGCAAAAAAGATTTCCGTCGTGGTTCAAGTCGTGAACATTGATTTCAAAACCGCGCTTGCGAAATTCATCGAGGAACGCGCCGGTAACTTCGTACCGTTTTTCGGGAATTACCTGAAAAGAACTTTTAAATCCAAATTCGTCGTCCAAATCCATCAGCGTCGAACAGAAGTTTTTTCCCCCTTCCGCCTCCACGTCATGAGTCAAAATCGCGGCCGCCTGGGCGCCATCCGGCCAAAACCATATGAAGGGTACAGGTTCGTTATTCCTGGATTGAATCGCCAGTCTCATCAGGGACTCGAACATGCGGTCCACGGTGCGGTCCACCGGCCATTGTGGAAATGATTTGGTGGTTTGTCCGCGCAGACAAATTTGCTGCAAAATTCTGCGGAAACGCACCGACATGTGGGGGCGTGCGATGTAATAGATGCTGCGGAACAACGGGTTGGGGGGCAATTTCGTTTTGTGTTCCCCCATGTGACCCGCATAAAACTCGCAGCGGAGATTCGTGGCCACATCATCCGGATCAAAAGGCAATTCGACAATGTGTTCGCCGAGCCGGACCGCCGAACTGATATCGCGCAGGGGAAAATCATATTTGCGGGCCATATCGCCCACGCAGGAGTGGCCATAGCAGGTTACGTCCCCGCCAAACCGGAAATATCCCAAGCCTTGCGAAAGATTTCCCGTTAAACGGAAATCAACCGTGGATTCAGGGCAGCGGAAGTAATCGTAAAAGGTGTGATCCATATTTTAGACGTGAACAGATTTCAAGTGGCTCTTGCGTTTTCGTAAGCTATAAAATAATTCGCGCCGTCGCGGCCGAATCGGCTTACGCGTTATGGCCTGCCGGCGGCTTGCCGCCGGGAACTTCATCCGTGCAGACTGGCTCAGAGTGGCGGGCCCTTGACTTCGCCAGGGTCCGCTCCGCTGGACTCAGGAAGAAAAATTTTCGCAGCGCATTTTTTTGTTCACTTCTAAGAAACTGCATGAATTCCCTGGAAACTGGCCGCTCTTCCCGAATGCAGTATCCCCATAAAAACCCATACAGCCTGACGAAGGAACCCACCACATAAGGCTTGGAGGGAAATCGGCGCGCCAATTTGAGCAGCTCGAACGGCGGATAGGACCCCATGGAGTAATCCATGCGCCCCTGACGGATCATGCTCCGGACCCAGCGGTCCGCTGTCCCCGTGGGACGGTGGTGATTTACAGGCAGGTCACGGAAGGCCTTTACGCCCCAGCCGTGCATCCGGACCACGACCTGCGCGTGCCAATCCGGCCCTCCATAGGGGAGCGCGCGATAGCCTCCAATGGTTTCAAAGCATTCGCGACGGAACATCTGAACGGCATGCGCTACCGAGTACTCCCTGTTCGTTGGCCGGGTTACGAATTCTCCATGGGACTCCTCAAAAATATAGCCTCCGGCCAGGCCCAGGCCGGGATCCTGATCGAATTTCTCCAGGAGTTGCTTATAGTAGGTTGGCCCAAACGAAATATCAGAATCGAGATTGGCGATAAATTGATAGTGCAGACCTTGCAGACTCTTGCATCCCAGAGTAATGGCATGCACTTGCGCGGCAAAATTGCGCGCGTGCTCTTCCTGAACTCTTACCAATTTCATAAATGGATGCCGCGCTGCGTAACGGAGCACGATTTCGTCGGTGCGGTCAGTCGAGCCGTCGCTGACGATAGCCCATTGCAACGGGAGCGCCGTCTGCGCGATCACGGACTGGATAGTCTTTTCGATATAAGCTTCTTCGTTATAGGCCGCCGTGACGAGCACATAATTCTTCGGTTCACTCATCGCGCATCGCCTCCACTTCGATATCGGATTCCCATAATCCATTCCACGCAGGCCAGGCTACGTTTCGCTTTGTAAGCGGCTTCCGGCCGCTTCTTGCCCAACACGAACAATAGCGAATGTCCTGCCACGCGCATGACATGGTCAAGCCACGTAATGAACAAATACGAAATCTGGGAAGCTCGGCCATAATGCTTTTGCCAGTACTGATAATTGGCCTTCTGCATTTCTATGTAGAATCGCAGCGGCGCCTTGGAAGAACTCGCCCCGCCATAATGAATTGATTCGGCATTAGGGAAATAGACGACTTTCCAGCCGGCCTGGCGAAAGCGTATGCACCAATCAATGTCCTCACCGTACATAAAGAACGTTTCATCCAGGAGGCCCACCTGATTGAGCGCGCCGCGCCGCGCCGCCCAAAACCAACCGTTCAGCACGTCCACTTCGGCGACCTGATCCCTCTTGAAATAAGGCATCAGAAATCCGCCGAAAATCCTGGAGTTGGGGAATACCACATCAAGAGCAAGCGCCCGGCAAAAAGCGCGCCACAGCGTGGGCGCTCCCATGTAAGAGCGATACGGCTTTCGGTCTGCACCAAGCATTTTAGGACCCAGCAGGCCAACCTGTGGATTCTGTTTCATGTACTCCACGATTTGTTCAATGCAGTGGTCCAAAACATGGACATCGGAATTGATCAGAAGAACATATTCTCCCGTGCTCCTGCGAATGCCCACGTTATTGCCCTTCGCAAATCCCAGATTCCCTTCATTGCGAATCAGCGTAACGCCGGGATACGAATCCCGCACCAGTTCCGGCGTGCCATCGGTGGAAGCGTTGTCCACCACAATAATTTCGGCATTGGGGTTGTTGCTAAAGGCCTGCAACGAATCCAGACACTCCGCCACATATTTTTTGGCGTTCCAGGTGACGATGATGATGGAAAGTTGAATCATTATTTATCCAGCTTTCCCGAATAGGAAGATCTGGGCTTAAACGGCTGGGCGTTTCTGTAAGGAAGATCGCTTCTCGTCTGCTGACTGGTTGACAGGGATACCGGTGCGATTCGCGGGTTCCTTAAGACCTCATCATTTTGCTGCCCGGCGGGAAGCTTTTCTCCGAGAATCGCGGAAGTGGATACGGCAATAATGGCCAGCAGCGTGAACCACGCAATCTGCATATGATCAAAATAGGTGATTCCGAAATACGCGATAACGTGCGCGAATAGGGCCGCGCCCAGGAACCATAGGGGCCATTGCTTCCTGGGATCGTCTTCGACAGCTTTTCTAGCGGATCCCAATCTGGCAAAGCCTCGGGAAATTATGGCGATGAAAAATATAAGCGCCAGCAGACCTCCGAGGATGGCTTCCTGCACAAAAGTATTGGACGTGTCCCACATGTCTTCTCCCCAGGTGGGACTGGAGGCTGTTCCCACGAGCCACCAATCGGAGAAGTGCCTAACTAATTGATCAATGAGCATGGCGCGGTGGTATCCGGAATTTCCAGCCACCAAATCAATGTGGTTAATCAGGAACCAGACGGGGGCTTTCATGATCATGTTTAAGACCACCAGAGAAATTACCAACCCCCAGCGAATCGGCCGCATCCACCCGCGGACCGGCCACAGGCAGACCGCCAGAATTCCGGCCAAAAAAGCCATTAGCGGGGTGCTGGATGCGGACGTCGCCGTGATAATGGTTGCCCCAGCCATGCCGGCAAGCGCCAAAAACCTGGACTTTCCGTCTTTCCAAAGCCAAAAGAAGAGAGGAAGCAGAGTCGCCCCAAACGCTCCAGCCAGGATGGAAATCGCAAAGGGGCCCTGGGCCCGGATGGCCCCTTCGCGAAATGAGGGTACGATTGGAATTCCGCCCAAGAAGCCGAACACGTTCTGATTCCGCAGTTTCTCGTTGACCATCCCGGCGGCCACAATCACCGCGACCACGGCAAACAGTTTGATAACGCGCCGAATGTCTTCTTCATCCTGGATGAGAAAGCGCAACAGAAAGTATGCGGCGAAAACGTCCCAGAGGAAACTGACTTGATTGGTCACCGCCCCCATCTCGCGATACAGCAGGACAAAAGCGATGCTATGACAGAACGCCCAGAGCGTTAACGCCGTATCTATGGAAGTAAAGCCGCCGGAAATGAGTTTCGCCCCGGAGGTAAACTTCTCGTACGCCAATCGCATCCACGCAAACACCAGGACAATTCGCAGGACGAAAATATGCAGCCCCGCGAAATAAACGCCCTGGCCGGCAGGAATGAGAAAAGCGCACAGTAAAAACGGCACCACCAGGTATTTGCGCGGAAGCACAAACATCGCCAGAATCACGAGGATCATGGCCACCAAGACAGCCGGGTGCAGCTGTGTTTCGGTTGCTCCGCCTCCGAATCTTAGGTGGTCCAGGTTCACGAACGAAACCCTCTTTTCGGTTTACGATTTCCAGTTTGCCAAGAATACCCGCGCGGATTGGCGATTCCGGAAATTATTGCTATTAAGTGCGAGGTCGCCGCAGCTATTTTGATTCCGTGGAAACGCTAAACCTGGCAAGAATTGGAGAGATACGGAAATGCAGGAAAAGCGCATTTCTTTCGTCCTTATCAATGGCCAGGAAGATGACGAGTATTCCAAAGACCGCCAATGAACTCGCGCTAAGCAGCATCAATTGGAAGAGGTTGCCCACAAAACCCTGCAAGAAATACAGGAACGCGAATTGGGCGGAAGCGCAGGCAAACGGACGAACCAGCGCCCCCCAGAGCATGTGGCCTAAAGAAAAGCGCATGGAACGCGCGGTCTGCACAATGAAGACAGGAACAACGATCGCTTGCGGCAAAAGCGCCCCCAGGGCGGCTCCGTTGATGCCGTAGCGAGGAATTAAGAGAAGATTGGATACCAGATTGATTACGGATGACGCAATCGCAAACGCGGCTGGCATCCAGGCTTTCCCCGCGCCCAAGGCGGTCATAGTGGATACCGCACTCAGGGCCCCCAGAAAGGTGGCGACGCCCAGGATCCCCAAGCATACCGCCCCCTGTGCCGCGTACTCCGGTCCTAACCAAAAACGCAGGATGGCCCCCGGAATTGCCAGGAGCAGGATCATTAGCGGCAAAGTGATAATGACGAGAAGCTTGGAGGAGCGCACATAAAGTTCCTCCAGTTTGTCATGCGCATCTCTGGAATGGAGCTCACTCGCAAACGGATAAACCACCGAAGAGATGTTCGCTACGCCCATGGAAAGTTTTTCCGAAAGCGAATACGGCAAGGTGTAGAACGTCACGGCGACCAGAGGCATGTAGTACGCCAAAATGAAGCGATCCACGCGGGTCACGATCAGCGTACTGAGTGCCGAAACTAGCAGCGGCAGAGAGAAGCTGAAAAGCCGCTGGAAAGCCGACCAGTGAAACCTCGGAACAAGACTCAGGCTAGGGATGAGTTTGCGACTGACGATCATGAAGGCGATCACACCCGTCACATTGGAAAGCAGATTCACCACTAAGACGGCTCTGATCCCGTACCCCATCTTTAGCAACACCACCGGACCAAGACAGCGGATCACTCCGGTAAGGACGTTGATCCGGTTAATCAGATCGAAGCGTTGCAATGCGCCGGGCATTGCGGAAACCACCTCGAGGAGCATGGAGGTGAACAACCCGATGGAGGCCACGTAAATCGCGTAGCCAATTACGTGCTCCACCTCCGGGCCACCCTTGAAGAAAAGTTGTCCGATGGTCTTTTGGGGGCCTACGAGCACCAAAAGTCCCAGCGAGCCGCCCACGATGCACGTGGCCCAGGCGGTTGTGAAAAGCTCGTTGATCTGGCCATACTCGTGTTTCCAAAAGAGTTCAGACACATATTTGGTTAGCGCGCGACCTATCCCTAGATTGAGAAAGCCGGCAAACCCCGCCACGGTCTGCACCAGCGCGACAATACCAAAATATTCCGCCCCTAGATGATGAACGGTGTAGGGCGCCGTAACGAAGGTCAGAACCAGAATTAGTGCCTGGCCGCCAAAATTCAGGATGGTATTGCTCAAAAGCCGGCGACCCACACCGGACTTCTGGGCTTGGGAATCATTCATAAGAGAGCCTGGTCCTTAAAGTATTCGCACCGCAACAATTTTAGTCTCAAAAAAATATCTGCATCTTGACGAACTGGAGGACGCTATCCGATACGTTCCGTGCTGGTTTCCTGGGGTTTGGTCATTCTATCCGCGTTGGCCAGGATGCGGGGTCCTTCGTGATTTTTCCGCGCCAGTTCGGCTTCCATAGCACCTTCAAAACTCTTTACCGCTCGATCCCAGGTGAACTGTTGGATATACGAGTGTCCGTTATTTGCCAGACGAACCCTTAGTTCATTATTGTTTATAAGTTCCAGAATGTTCGCGGCTAAGGCTCCCGCGTTCTTGGCAGGGCTTAACAGCGCTGTTTCCCCGTGGTGCGCATATTCATGTCCGCCAATATCAGTAATTGCGAGGGCCGCCCCGCACTGCATGGCCTCGGCGGGAGGCAGGGCCCATCCCTCCGCCCAACTTGGGGATAAGAACACCGCTGCTTCGTTGTAGATCCTGCGAATTTCGCTTTGCGGTGAATTTTGATGGTAGTGCACCCAACTGGGCAGATCGGGAGGCGGCGCACATACTCCAAAAATATTCGCTTTAAGCGTGGGAACGGATTGCTTCGCGATCCGGAGAGCTTCCAATCCTTCCCGCGACCCTTTCCAGTCTGACGTGTGAAAAAGCATGGCCACCGAGGAAGGATCACGTTCCTGCGGTGTAATATCCATCCCGTAGGCCTTGAAATTTAGTCCGTTGGGGATATAGTCTGAGGGCTCATCAAGGTTTCGCGCCACGTCTTCCAGCCATCGAGAAATAACCACCTTTCGGAGGGGCAACTTCCAGGTAGCCATGACGTCCGCTTCCGGTCCACACCAAGTCTCCAGGTGTTGGATCAGATAGAGCCGGGTACCAGGGTAAGTCGCAGCCCATTTGGCGGTATACCACCAGGTGGCTACCCAAATGTCGGACGGCGGCAGGTAGCGGATATCCGGCGTCATGGTATAAAGCGCTTCCACTTTCGGATGCAGGTCAAACCAACGGTCCGGCCTATAGTCACGCGACCAAATGTGGCGCTGCAATCCAATCCAATGTCTTGCCTTTAGGAACAGGGAGCCATTCATCGCTGCAATTTCTTCCGTGAATAAGATTCGCGGATGAACGACCCGGACACGCCATCCCCGCTCCGCAAGACCGTTGGCATACTCATAGACGACTTTATAGCCGCCGGTCGGGACTCCACCGCTCCCTGGCAAGAGAAATGTTACCGTTTTGGGCTTTGCTGTTGGCACTAATTCCGTCACAACTCCTCCCCGATATTCGTAAGGTTCAGGCGGCCGGATCTTGACGAGAAATTGCAACCCCAGTCAGGGTTTCGTGCTGCTGGGTTGCAGGTTGGTCTCATCGGTAATGCTGTTCGGGGCTGCTTTCTCAATTTGTTCCAGAAGCCGTAGTCCGCCCTGGGCTCGCCTGGCGCCGATTGCTTTATGGCGCACGTATTTCAAGTACGGGGCCTTCAGTTGTCTGACGCGCATTTGGAAGTCAAATGGGGTAACTCGGATGCAGGTGGTTTGGATTGGTAAAGCGTCTTTCCAGATTCGTTTCAAAATTTTATAGCAATCGTAAAACTCCGCGGGGAGCACGTAGTTGAGCTGTGAATTGTGAACGCAGAACGCTGAAATCGCGTAACTCTTCATTCCGCGTTTCGCTGCGGTCAAACAGATATCGGAACCGTAAAAATGGAAGTGCGGCAGGCGCTCATCGAACTTCAGCCCGCTTGATTTTTTCAGGATGAGGACAATTTCGTCGAGTGTTTGGACTGGGGCGGGGTGTTCAAACGGCGCTCCAAGAATGCCCAGACCGTGCGTGTAGATATAGCCTTTACCTTGATTTTCCATGGTCATACCATAGCAACCTAAAACTCCCCAGTTCGGATCGTCTTTCTCTAAAATCATAATGGCGCGATCCAGATCGGACAGCCAGGCGGAAGGGAAAACCATATCCTGATGAGCAAATACCATCACATCATTTGAACTTTTGCCGATCGCGTCGTTATACGAAGCGGCCGCCGATCGGAAATCCTTCTGAATCAGAATTTCATGAGGATGGGAATTCCCAAGGCATGGCGAGGCCAGGAAATTATCCTGCAATATTTCCGCACTATTGGTTGAGACTACGAATGTAACAGCCATACCACCGCCGTCATCGAGTGTTGTTCACTGAGAAGTTGAATGTGTAGATGGGTCGTACCGGTTGCGGATTTGCTCGTTAGTTCGCAGTGGAACGGATCAAGTGGAAGTATTTCCCCAAAACGTTGCCGGCTTTTATGCTGCAACCGGCGCCGAAAGATCTTGGTGGAATGGGTCCAGTTTCATGCGGCTTGACTATTGTTGCTTCAATGGACTACGGCGGCAAGCCCGGTCGGTGCATTGGGCGCTTTAGACAGCCCAGCAGACCCGCTCGCATACGCTCCCGCATCCCAGGCCCCGATCAAGGGCCGGAGCACCGCGGCTCTATCGGTATTCAGCGCCAGAATGCCGAGCGCAGTCAGATTGGCACCCAAACCAATGGCCGATGATCCAGCCTGGGGGACAAATCCGCTGGATAGTTTAGGATCACTGGTGGAAGAATTTCTATCCCCGTACCCTGCGGCTTCCCATGCCGCGATCGAGTTGTACCAAGTGCCATGATAATTGAATAAAGCGCAGCAGTTCGCAACTACCAGATTGTGGTAGACGTTTCGATCCATGGTGCGTAGCGTGGAGGTATCTTGAACGGCGATGACCGACTCGAAACCCACCACGATATTGTTCTGAAAGTTGTAATTGGTTGCACCGGCCTGCACATTCGCCGCCCCGCCGCTATCGTTGGTGCCGCCGGCTACGCCATTCCCCACAAAGGTGTTGTTGAAAGCGTAGGTGTTACTGGTTCCAAAAACATAGAATTGTCCATTGGCCGTGTGGGCCGACTGCCCCGTTCCATCGAACACGTTGTTGAATACGTAGTTGCCATCCATGACATCGCCATAGCCAACGCCGTCGTTGTCTAAATACAGCGGGGAAGTAACATTGAATCCCCAATTTCCGTGAAAGTAGTTGTTATAGATAAAAGTGTTGGTTTGGGTCATGCCGGAGGGAACGCTAAACGTAAAAATTCCGTCATGATGGAACGTGTCAGCCGTGGTGTCCCATTGTTCCGCACCGGACACATCGTTGCCAAAGACCAGCGTTCCGCTAAGCCTGGATCCCGTGCCGTGCCCCCCAAACTCGATATTCCAGTTCGCTTCATGCACGGTATTGTTGTAAATCTTCCAACCCGTCGTCGTGCCGGTGGTCATGGCATCCACTTCGATATTGCAGTTGCTGTAAGAAACGTGATTATTGTGAATCAAGATATTATTGCCAACGTCTCCCAGACCAATTCCGCCGGAATGCGCGCCGTTGGTTACATCCGTCGAATTTGGAGTGCGAATGTAGATGTGATGAATTACCAGATTTCGGATTTCAAGATCATGTCCGCCCGAGCCGCCGTTGAATATGCCGCGGCTGTCTTGAGAAATCGAGCAAGAACCATTCAAACACCCGGTATTACCGGAAGTCCCGTTGGCGGTATTCTGGATCGTACCGTTGGCGCCCCCATCAATGAGAATGTAACTTTGACCATTCAGGGCGATGGCTCCGCTTGCACTCCATGCTGGGCTGGTGAGAATCGCACCTGTTTCGAACTTCAGGGTAATGACGTTTCCAGCTGTACCGCTTCCTTGAAATGTAAGTTCGGTGGTGTTGGCGTTGCCCGTAAACGTGCCGCAAAGATGCACGGTAGTTCCCGGCCCAATCTGCGCCGCACTGCTGCCCCAACTCGAAGGAGAATTGAACCACTTGTCGGGACGCGCATTCGCGCAATCCGACCCATTGCCGGCTCCCGCGGAATTCTGCCCCACGTAAATTTCGCCCGCTTGTGCCGCAGCCGCGCTCAACAAGACTCCCAATGCCAGCAAACCATAGGTTCCCCAGCGCGTCGCGACCCTGCGGATCATCCCACTCCTGTTTGCCTTAAACCGTTTGAGCATTACGTTCACAGGCTCTCTTCCCGCTCCGTCTGTTGAGCGCTATCTCTTTGAGGTACGAGAGATTAGCAGGGTTTTCCCCCCAGCCACTACTGACCCTGCGACTAGTCAGGGGACAGGTTGGGTTTACTGTCCTTCCCTTGCGGGGGAGTTTAGAGGCTGCACCGAGTTCCCGCTTGCCCCACGTTCAAGAAGACGATTCCTGGGGACGCGCCCGGGAAACCCGGCAGCCGTCTCTTTTCGGACAGTATCAGACGTAAATTCAACTCTACATTCATCTGTAAATGAAAATTGGCGCGCAGACTCGCTGCTTCGGAATCGGAGATTGGCATCGCAGCTATATCGAAGTGGGACCCTGCTTGGCCTCTTCCGACTCGATCCAACTCGAGCGTTGCATCAGGCTGACATTATGGTACAGAAATTTGTGAAATCGTTGCGGCCAGTGCAGCCAGTCATAACCGCCTTCCAGTTTCGCCCGGAGCAGCGACGGGTCGTCCCAGGAGTTCGCGGGGAGTCGCGGCAACTGGAAACGGTTGCTGCCGGGCCGGGCGCGGCCGATGATGGTGGAAACTCCATTTTCGAATCCGTGATTCTCTAGAGCGTCACTCAGAAAGCGTGTGAAGTCACGGTCTGCTTCCGGAAAGGCGAAAGGATAGGAAAAAGACGTAACCGCGGCCCCAAGTTTCTGCTCGATAATTTCCTTGGAATAGCCCAATTCGTAGTCAATTTGCTCCGGGCCGAGCGAGCGCAGGTCCGGATGGGTCACCGTATGCGAGCCGAACTGAATCCCCTCGGCGTGCAATTCGCGGACATCGCTCCAGGTCAGATAATCCGCGCCTTCGATTCGCATGGGGGCGTCCTGAATTCGGTCGGTGGCCAGAAAAATCGTCGCCGTGAAGCCGCATTGCTTCAGCGCGGCCAGCGCATCCGTATAAAAATCGCGATATCCGTCGTCAAAGGTGATGACGAAGATCCTGGAAAGATCCTGCCCGGCTTCCATGGCCGCAAGCATCTCCGGCAGATCCATGGTCCGGTAACCGCTGCGCCGCAGCCATCTCATCTGGCTGGCAAAAACATCCGGCAAAGTATTGATTTGGTAATATGGGTGAAACTTAGCAAAAAGGTTATCGGAGATGCTGTGATACATCAGGATCGGCACGCGCGATCCGGATTTCGGGCCAAACAGCCGCGATACCGGAAGACCTACGCACAGCGTGGCCAACCGATCCAGGCGAGGCAATTGAAATCGTTTGGGGGACATGGTGGTTGGGTACAAGCTGGAAGAGCCTGTCTAGTAACTGCAAACCTTTGTAGGGCGCACTTTGTAGGGCACGGCTTCAGCCGTTCCGTACCTTACGCTGAATCCTTGCGGCTTTAGCCGCTGGCCCGTTCAACATCGAGTGGCCACACGGGCTCTTGAACCGAAAATTCTGGTTCCGGGAAATCGCGCGGTGGGGACGCTAAACGCCCCCACCGCACCCGCTATCCGCACGGGCCGCCGCGCCCCACAAATCTAGCGGGAGGGGCCAACGTTCGAGGTAATAAATTCGATCACCGCGGAGGCAACTTCCTTTTGCTGAGCGGTGGTGAGCTGCGGGAACATTGGCAGAGAGAGAATCTCCGCTGCGACACGTTCGGTGACGGGGAAGTCACCTTGTCGGTAGCCAAGATTCTGATAGGCCTTTTGCACGTGCAGGGGGATCGGATAGTGGATGCCCGTCCCAATGCCGGCATTGGCAAGATGGGCCTGCAACGCTTCGCGATCGGGCACGCGCACCACGTAGAGGTGATATACGCCCTTGGTCCAGGATGCTTCGCGCGGCGCAACAAGGTAGCCATGGGCTTCGGCAAAAAGATCGTGGTAATGGCGCGCGAGGTCGCGGCGCACTTCATTCCATTTGGCCAGGTGCCGTAATTTCACGGACAGCATTCCGGCCTGCAGCGCGTCCAGACGCCCGTTGTAGCCCTCGATGTCATGGTAATATTTTTTGGATTGGCCGTGATCGCGAATCATCTTCATGCGCTTGGCCATGGCTTCGTCGTTGGTGGTGGTGGCCCCCGCTTCGCCGCAGGCCCCGAGATTTTTCCCCGGATAAAAACTGAATGCCGCGGCATGTCCCATCGAACCCGCTTTTTTCCAGACGTTATCGCGTCTTGAAAAATACTCCGCGCCGTGCGCCTGGCAGGCATCCTCGACCACGATCAGGTTGTAGCGCGCCGCAAGTTCCTGGATCGGATCCATGTCCGCGGTCTGTCCATACAGGTGCACGGGAACAATGCCAAATACTGGCCGCTTCGAGGCCCGCTCAATCAATTTTCCGGTCTGCTTGTTAAAGTCACACTTCGTTTCCAGATATTCGCGCAGCTTTTCTGGATCCATCGTGTAGGTGGACTCATTGATATCCACGAAAGCGATGTGCGCGCCGGCCTGCGAAATCGCCTCGGTGGTGGCGATAAATGTGTGCGGGACAGTGACAATAATTTCTCCGGGCTGAACGCCCGCTGCCATGAAAGCAAAGCGCAGCGCGTCCGTGCCGCTGTTCACGCCCACGCAGTGCTGGGCGCCGCAAAAGTGCGCAAACTCGCGTTCAAACGCGTCGAGCATCGGGCCGCCGATGAACCCGGCCGTGCTCAGTACTTTCTCAACCACCTCGAGGAGTTCCGCGTGCAACTCTTGATGGGGAGTAATCAGATCCAGGAACGGGATTTTCGTGGTGTTGGTCATTGCGCTGTCCTCATGGGATTCAGATTCTTTTAGGATTCGGAAATAAACCGCCGAAACTTTGCCGGATTGCCGGCGACGATCGAGTTCGCCGGAACATCTTTGGTCACCACGCTGCCCGCCCCGACGATGGCGTTTTCACCGATGGTGACGTTGCTCAGAATCGTCGAGCCGGAGCCGATGGACGCACCTTTCTTCACCACGGTCTTTTCCACTTTCCAGTCGGCTTCGGTTTGCAGCTCGCCGCCGGCGGCCGTGGCGCGGGGAAAGGAATCGTTGATGAACGTCACGCTGTGGCCGATGAAGACGTGGTCCTCGATCTCCACTCCCTCGCAGATGAACGTATGGCTGGAAACTTTGCAGCGCCGGCCGACCCGGGCGTTTTTCTGAATTTCCACAAACGCGCCGATTTTTGTTTCCGCGCCAATCTCGCAACCGTACAGGTTGATGAATTTGGAAAGTTTGACTCCCTCGCCTAATTTCACGTCCGGGGCAATCGAGCAGAATTCGTTCACAGGCGGACCAACTCCCCTCGCTTCTGGATGGAAGCTTCCGCGGCTTCCAGGATTCTCACGACGCGCAAACCGGCATGCCCGTCGTTGAACGGAATTTTGTTATCTGCAATGCATTCGCCGAAATAGTCCAGTTCCACGCGCAGGGCTTCCACCTGGTCCAGATGCGGCGCCCACATGTCTCCGGACCTGTAATTCACCAGCAATTCCCGAACTTCATCGCCGGAGGTAATGTCCACCCCCTTGTCGTACACGCGAATTTTTTCATCGGCGACCAGATCGTTCCAGACCAGCATTTTCTTTTGCCCGCCGATCATGGTCATGCGAATCTTGACGGGCGAAAGCCAGTTCACATTGATGTGCGCGATTACGCTGTTGGGAAAATAGATGGTCATGAAGGCGATATCTTCCACGTCGTTCAAATGTTTCTCACCGGTGGCGACGACGGCTTCCGGTTCCCCCTTGATCAAATGGTCCATGATGGCCAGGTCGTGCGGCGCCAGATCCCAGATGACGCTGACGTCATGCTGAAACAATCCCAAGTTCACACGCAGGGAATCGTAGTAATACAACTCGCCCAGCGCTCCGCTTTCGGTCAGCTCGCGAATCTTGCGAACCGCTCCGGTAAATAAGAACGTGTGATCCACCATGATCCGCAAGTTCTTGCGCTCGGCCAGCTCGATGAGCTCGGCAGCTTGTGCGGCAGTCGAGGTGAATGGCTTCTCCACAAACACGTGCTTGCCGTGCTCCAGCGCTGCCTTGGCGAGTTCGTAATGGGTCCACACCGGCGTGATGACCGCCACGGCATCAATCTTCGGTGAGCGCAGAATATCGAATGGATCCGTGGTTACTTCCAGCGAGGGATAGTTGCGCTTGACCTGGGCGAGAGCAACCGGGTTTTTGTCGCACACCATTTCGACCCGCGTGCGATTGGATCCCTGAAAATTCCGGACGATATTGGGACCCCAGTATCCGTAGCCAATTACCCCCACGCAGATTATGCTGGATTTCGGTCCGCTTGAATTTCCATTTGTACTCATGAATCCTCCCAAACCGTTACGGACAGCGCTTGTGCGGCTGCAAAGTATGTGGAAAGCTTTTTGGAATCATTCCCGCTCTGCGGCGGGGGAATTTGAAGTTATTTCGATGGCAAAGTTTTACGGCTGTGATTCGCGGCTATTCGGCAATGCGGAGAGATTCTTGCCCCCGCCTGATCGCAGCGACGTGCGCAACGCGTCAGGCCACCACATCTCCGAGCCGGGGCAAGGAGACTACCTCGTCGGCAGGCTTGGTGCGCGCGGGACTGAGCCGCAGGATCCGCGAACGATCAATTTCCATGGCCACGGAACGTTGCAGCAAGGTGACTGAGATGATGACTCGTTGATGCCCCTTGAAACTGGTTAGGATCCCTTCCATTCCCTCGAGCACGTCATTCTTGATGCGCACGCGTTCGCCAATTTCCAGGTACGGCCACGGCTGGGTCTGAATTCCGGAGCGAATTACCATTTGCAGCGCGGTGATCTCCGATTCGGCAACCGCTATGGGAGCCTTGCCTCTTCCCACCACGGAGATGACTCCGGGCGTAATCAATATGGGAAGACGATCATGGATATCGAAGCGACAAAAAACGTATCCGGGAAACAAGGGAGATTCAACAATTTTGGAGCGGTCCGACCAACGCCGGGTCGCTGGATAGGTTGGGAGCAGGGTCTCGAAACCCTTATTTTCGAGCAACCCCTTGGCGGTGTTTTCCCAACGGGAGCGAACTTGAAGGGCGAACCAAGCTTTCGGTTCGTTCATCTGGCCGTTTGGCATTGAAATCCTAACCTTACTCCTGTACTGGATTTTGTGTTCGCCCTGCAAGATCCGGACAAGCTACCGCCATTAAACCCCATTCCCAACGTCAATCCAATTCGATAAATGCAATCTGTTGCCCAAAGTGAGGTGGATTCCGGCGAAGCTTGTCCCTTTTGCGCCCCCTGTACCTCACTGTATAAATTAGAGTTACACGAAATATAAGATTGCCGAACAGGGGGGCGTCGAAACATTCTACTCCGATTTGGAGAATTTGATGAAAAGTATTTCCATTATCCGCCATTCACATTCCAAGATGAGACAAACCGGTGCACCCGCCACGATTCCGCATGGAGAACCGCCATAATTTTTATGCAAGCTATTTGTATAGAACAACTTAGATGGAACCAGCTTCGGAATTTCGAGATTGGCACCGCTCCGTTACTCTTTTACGCAAACCTGTTCGTCCGAGGGAGGAACTCGTGAGTCATGCTAAACTCAAAAATGTCCGCAGATCGGTATGAATCCCACACCCAAGATTAGCCAGGCTTCCCCACCTCAAGAATCGCATCACTGGGCGAATCGAATTTTAATGACTTCTCTCATCGGAATTGTTTGCCTGACGCTATTCCCGTTCCGGCTGGATTTCAGTGAGTTCCATAGTCTCCACAGATCTCCCTTTCTCCTGGGGGAATCTCTAAAATACGTGGGGCGTCTTGATTTTTTCCTGAATGTTCTCTTGTTCGTCCCGTTCGGGGCTGGCATCGCCGCGCAGATGCGCAAGCGTGGCGTCAGCCGAGGTGCCGCATTGATTGTGGCGCTGGCGGCCGGGGCTATTACGTCTTACACGGTCGAGTTCCTCCAGTTGTTTATCCCCATGCGCGATTCGGGTTGGAATGACATCATCAGTAACTCCATGGGCTCGGTCGCGGGACTTCTGCTCTTTGAATGGTGCGGCGAACTGTTTTTGAAACCCGTGAGCCGTTTGGAAAAAACAATAGAGGCTTGGCTGTCTTTGTGGGGGACTTGCGCTTTCCTGCTCGTGTATTTGGGCTTTTTCTTCACACTATCCGTCCCTTTGCAGCAACAGACTCGACTGAGCGATTGGGACCCAGCCGCCTCCTTGTTTGTCGGGGGCGACGGGACCGCGGCGCACGCGTGGAAGGGGCAGATCGCTAAGCTTGAAATTTGGAACCGCGCCCTCCCGGACGAATTCGCGCGAAAGCTGGCTTCCGGCGATGTGGCGCCGGAATCGGAAACCGGCCTAGTCGCTTCTTACGAATTCACCGGGACACCCCCCTACGGCGATCACCAACAATTTTCCAGCAAGCTGACTTGGATATCGCCCTCCGATCCGCCGCGCGATTCGAGAGAGGTGAAACTGGATGGAAATTCCTGGTTGAGCACGGTTGTTCCTTTCCCGGATTTAACCCGGGAATTGACGCGAACCAATCAATTTTCAATCCGCGCGGTGTGTGCGCCCGCGGACGTTGCTGATTTTGATAGGGACATCGTCTCCCTCTCGCAGAGTTCCGGGCTTGCAAACCTGACATTGCGGCAAGACGGGCCAGACCTCTTCGTTTGGGTTCGGAACCAGCTTACGGAAAAACACACAGGCGGCAGACGGCATGCCAGAGATATCTACCTGAGCGGCGTTTTTGCAGCGGGGCAACTGCGCGACATCCTCGTGTCTTACGACGGCTCCGACGTGTCGCTGTATGTGGACGGAAAAAAGCAGCCGCGCGTCTATTCCTTCAGCCCCGGAGCGGCTCTAGTGCCGATGCTCGTTCGATTCAAGGGCAGCGATTGGGGCGGCGATCTGATCATGTATGACGCGCTAATTTTTGTTCCTGCCGGGATGTTTCTCGGAATGATTTGCAGGAAAGTTTCCGGGCGAGATCCAGCTGGCCGATTCCTATGGCTCCTGGGGTTTCTCCTGCCTTCGGCGCTCTACGAATTCATTCTGGTTTGGGTGAGTGGGAGGGCTGTTTCCCTTTGGCAGATCGGTCTGTGTTTGTCCCTGACGTTTTTAGGTGCGTGGTTATTCAATGCGGACCAAAGCTGCCCCGTAAGGTCGGTCCACCAACCTGGCTGAAATCCACCACCCCATGCTTCAGAACCACCAGATTTTGAATGGAAGTGTCCAGACAGCTTCCATTGACCTTCCCGTAAGCTATTAATAATGAGCCTGTTATCAGAATTCCGAAACCCGCTCCACTTTGGCATCCCTCCTGCAATCATCCAACACGAGTGTAAGCGCATTCATCATCGCGCAGCGGCAGGAGGCAGGCCATGAAACGCTATCTTGGAAATCTGACCACGATTTTTCTGGCGGGAACTTTGTTCCTGGGAATGGGCGCGGCCGCGGGCGCGCAAGAAGCGCCGCCCGCGTCACAGCAGCCCATGGAAATTCCCCAACAGTATCCGCAGCAGCCGGGCAGCCCGCAACAGGGTGGCCCACAACAGGCCGCGCCCAACGACGCGGGCGCGGGGCGCGTAAGTTTCCTGCACGGCGAAGTCTCGACGCAGCACAGCAACTCCAGCGACTGGGCCGCGGCAACCTTGAATACGCCGGTCGTGAACGGAGACCACATTTCCACGGGCAAAGATTCGCGCGCCGAAATTCAGCTGGATCACGCCAACGTTCTGCGCATGTCCGGCGATACCACGGCCAATGTGGTGAATCTCTCGCGCAATCAACTGCAATTGCAAGTCGGGTTGGGCCTGGCGAATCTGGACGTCCTGAAAGGCAACGAAGCGAATCTGGAAGTTGATACGCCCAACGTTGCCATTCGCCCGCAAACCGGCGAAGGCAGCTATCGCATTCTCGTGAATTCCGACGGGGAAACCATTGTGGATGTGCGCAAGGGTTCGGCGGAAATCTCCACCCCGCAGGGCAGCACGCGCGTGGAGCGCGACCAGCGCATCACTATCGAAGGCAACGCCGACAGCGCGCAATACCAGGTTTCCGGAGCGCCCGGCCGCGACGATTGGGACAAGTGGAACGGCGACCGCGACCACAACATCGAGGGCGCGCATAGCTGGCAGCACACCAATCCGAATTACACTGGTAGCCAGGATCTGGATGCCTACGGCCACTGGAACAATGTGCCTGACTACGGCGACGTTTGGTTTCCCTCCGCAAATGCCGGGTGGGTGCCGTATCGGGATGGCCGCTGGGTTTATGAGCCCTATTACGGATGGACCTGGGTTTCCTACGAACCCTGGGGCTGGGCGCCGTATCACTATGGCCGCTGGTTTGTGTACGGCGGAAACTGGGGCTGGTGGCCGGGACCCGTTTACGGCGGGTATGAGCCAATCTGGGCGCCGGCGTACGTTTCCTTTCTCGGATTTGGCGGAGGAGGTTGGGGAGTCGGTTTCGGATTCGGCGGCGGATTCGGGAACGTGGGCTGGCTGCCCTGCGGGCCGGGCGACCGGTTCTATCCGTGGTATGGGCGCGGCGGGGAGCGGGTAAACGAAGTCAACATTTACAACATTCACAACGATCACCAGGGATTCGAGCCGCTCCGCGGTGGACGCAACGCCTACTCGAACGTGAACCGCGCGCTCACCGACGATCATGTGCGCGCCGGAATCAGTTCGATGCGCGGCGATCAATTCGGACGCGGGGCCGTTCCGCAACATCAGCAGAAATTTGACGCGGGCACGCTCCGCAATGCCAGCATGATGACCGGCGCGCATCCGGTAACGCCGTCGCACGAAAGTTTTCAATCCACGAACCGGCAAGTGAGCTCTGGCGCGATTCCAAATCGCGGAAACACCAATCAACGCTTCTACAGCAGCAATTCGCCGCAAAGCATGGCGAGGCAGGCAGGAAACTCGCAAGGCAGTTTCAACCGGGGAAATTCTCCTGCCGGTTCACAATCGCCGCAGAGCATGGCCCGGCCCGGCTTCCACAGTTTCGGCTCGGGCAATGTGAATCGCGGTTCGGTTGCCGGACAGAATAACGCGCAGCCGCAAGTTCATTCCCAGAGCCAGCAGCATGGCTTCACTCCGCCGGCGAATCCGCAGAGTCAACTGCGCGGGTTTACTCCGCCGGCGCAGCAACAGCAACAATCTTCGCGACCGGCATTCCGGCCGTTCACCCCACCTTCAAATCAATCGCAACCAGGTGGCGCGAGCAGGCCATATCAAGGGCAAGCCGGACCCCAACCGCGGCCCGCGCAGTCGCAACCGCAATTTCAAAATAATTCGCGGGCCTACGCCGGCAATTACAATAACGGGTATTCGCGGCCCACGCTCAACATGCAGCAGCCTGTGGTGAGGCCGCGCGGAGGATATCCTTCTCCCGCTCCCTCGATGCGCAGCGCCCCGAGCGGGCCCGTTTATCGCGGCGCGCCATCCGGCGGAGGATCACGCGGGGGATATTCCGGCGGAGGAAATTCCGGCGGGGGCTCGCGTGGATCGGCTCCGTCTTCCGGTGGCGGCCACGCCTCATCCGGCCACAACGGCCACTAACGCGCTCTTCACCCTGTCACAGCCCACCCCACTCACCGTCAGGAGGCTCCCAGAGAGAGAGCCTCCTGCCACCCTCTGGCCGGGGGAATTGAGCGGAGTGTGTAATCGCAGGGAACATTTTTTGTTTTGCAACACGTAACGGTTTGGAAGCAAACGGCAAGTTGCTAAGCACGACAGGATTGTTGGAGATATGATCTAAGCGGGCGCCCGGCCCATGAAATCACGAACGATGAAGGGACTTCCCATGACGAGAAAATTTATTTCTTCAGTCTTTTTTGCGACGCTTCTGGCCGCACTGCTTTTTGCATTCGCAACAACGGCCAGGGCTGACGACGATCCACCGGGAAGAGTGGCGCGGCTGAACTTCATACAGGGTTCGCTATCGTTCCAGCCGGGCGGTGAAAACGACTGGGTGCAGGCAAATCCCAATCGCCCGTTGACCACGGGCGACAATCTTTGGGCGGACCAGAATTCGCGCGGCGAGCTGCACATCGGCAGCACAGCCATTCGCCTTTCAAGCCAGACCGGCATCACATTTCTAAACCTTGACGATCGCACCGTGCAGATTCAACTGGCGCAGGGTTCGCTGAGCGCGCATGTGCGCAGACTCGATGGAGGCGACGCGTTCGAGATTGATACGCCGAATCTGGCCTTCACCGTGCAGCGTCCCGGCGAGTACCGCGTGGACGTGGATCCCGATGGCAACGCCACCTTCATCACCGTGCGCGAAGGCGAAGGCGATATCATCGGCGGCGGCAGTGAATTCCATCTCGATTCGGGCGAGAGCGCCAATTTTACAGGGACCGATTCGCTGACGTATGACGGAGCCAATCCAGGCCGCCTTGATGATTTTGATCAGTGGTGCCGTTCCCGCGATCAGCGCGAAGAGCGTGTGGAATCGGCGCGTTACGTCTCGCGCGACGTAATCGGCTACGAAGACCTCGACGAATACGGCGATTGGAGAAACGTTCCGGATTACGGATACGTTTGGTTTCCGAATCGCGTCGCCGCCGGCTGGGCGCCCTATCGCTTCGGGCATTGGACATGGATCGAGCCGTGGGGCTGGACGTGGGTGGAAGATGAGCCCTGGGGCTTCGCGCCATTCCATTACGGCCGTTGGGCCATGTTCGGAGGAGGCTGGTGTTGGGTTCCGGGGCCCGTGGTCGTGCGTCCCGTATACGCGCCCGCGCTGGTGGTATTTGTCGGTGGGCCGAGGTTCGGGATGTCCCTTTCTGTTGGTGGAGGGGGAGGAGGAGTTGCGTGGTTTCCGTTGGGGCCGCGAGAGGTCTTCGTGCCCACGTACCGCACCAGCGTGCGCTACGTGCAGAACGTCAATGTAACGAACACGACGGTGAACGTCGTGAATGTCACCAACGTATACAACAATACCAACGTCACGAAAATCAACTACATGCACCAAAACAACATCACGGCAGTTACGGCAGTTTCGCATGACACGTTTGTAAATGCGCGGCCCGTGGGCGCGGCAAACATTCGCGTCAATCAACAGCAATTGCAATCAGCCGAAGTCCAGCGTGGCGCGGCGATTGCGCCGGTTCGCCAAAGCGTTGTTGGAGCAGGAGCTCCAGCCTCGGTGCGGCCTCCGCAAGCAGTAATGGACCGGCAGGTAGTCGTCAAGCAGTCGCCGGCGCCTGCCGCGGTGTCATTTCAAATGAAGCAGCAGATCTTGGCCGCGCAACCCGGGCGTGTCCCGACGCCGCAGCAGATGGACCAACTGCGCACGCAACAAATGCGACAGCAACCGGCCACGAGGACAGCACCGCCTGCGCAAGTGAACAACAACAATGCACAACCCGCGCGCGGCGCAATGCCGCCGCAGACCGATCAATCACGCGGCCAGCAGGCGCAACAGCAGCCGGCCGGGAAATTTACTCCCCCAGCCCAAACCAATCAAAACAATCCGCAGCCGGTGCGTGGCGCAATGCAACAACAACCGGACCAATCACACGGCCAGCAAACGCAACAGCAGCCGGCCGGGAAATTTACTCCCCCAGCCCAAACCAATCAGAACAACGCACAGCCGGGGCGTGGCGCAATGCAGCAACAAACCGATCAAACGCGCGGCCAGCACACGCAACAGCAACCAGCGCGTGGCGCGGTACAACAACAGGCTCCGCCGGTACGACAGCAGCCCCCCGTGAAATTTGCGCCGCCAGCCGCCGTCAATCAAGACACCTATCACCCGCACACATTTGAAAAACCACAGGCTGCCGCTCCGCCTCCTGCTCCCGCTCCGGCTCCGCCAAAGCCACAAACCGCGGAGCCGAAGCCACCCGAGCGTGGGCAGCAGCCCCAGCGCGGGCAGGAACAGGCCAAGCCTAATGGCGGGGAACAGGACCGAAAGCCAAATCACTAGACTGGGTTTTCGGACGTGCAGCGCTGCAGGTAAAATCCCCGCCGCGAGTGATTGAGAAGAATTGACGGGCGCAGGTTCCAGTGGCGCGGGCTTCAGCCTGCGCCACTACAACAGCATCCACATTTTTCGCGGTGCACTTTTTTATTTCTTGTCAGGCGGCATCGCGGAATGCGCATCGCCCGGCACGGGAGTTTTCGCGGTGTCCGCTTTTTTCACGACCACAATATTTTCAAGGGAAACGTCTTCCCCGTTGACGACCACATCCGCTTTGATTTTATCTTCGGGCGAAAGCGGATCCAGCTGATTGGCGTTCTTCACCGAATATCCCATCGTCATCGCCATCATGAATCCGGGAATATCCGCGCCATCCACGGTGACTTGCAGCTTCGGTTTATCAATGGAAACAACGCGCCCCGTGAGCGCGTAGCGGCGCGGCCCGGATGCTTGCCCCGCCGCGGGCTGCTCAGCGGGCTTGGGCGCATTGCACCCAGCCGCGCCTATCAGCAAACAAATGGGCGCAAGCAGGCAGGCCGAAAGAAAAAAGTTTCTCACAGTAGACGTTTGACGATTTCGCATCCGATGCTACCTCCCACTTCAGTTTCCCAGGGCCCGAACTAATTCAGATCGCTTTCCAGATACAGAACAGGATACAGAATAAATCCCCCGGACCAAAACTTTAAACCATTTCATTTTTAACGGGTACGTCAACAAGGAGGGCGGCACACAATGCGTTCCTGCATTTGCAGGAATACCAGTCATTCCGATCAAAAGATATAAGGCGAAGCGGATTGTAACGCTGCAGCGGCAAATCGAAGTGGAAATGGCGACTGACAAGACAACCACGCAAGCCTGCAAGGAAACGCAGATCGCCGTAGAGACGTGTTACCGCTGGAGGGGGGAATACGGCGGCCTGAAATTGGATCAAGCGAAACGGCGGAAGGATCTGGAGCAATACGATAGGTCAACTCCCAAAGTTTTGCTCAAAGATAAATGTGAATTTTTCCGCAACCCGTGAAGCTTGCGCCGCGAAAATCCGCGCCGTGCGATTTTTCATCATCCCTCCCAGCGCTGAAAAACGCTCACAAGTACCGCCCGGTGAGAAAGGCGACCGGGTTTTGGCGTCACGGTTCGGGAGCATGCACATTGAGCGCGTGAGTCGTCTGGATTTCGTAGTTTCCGTATTTGATCGTCACAGTGGCGCGACCATCCAGGCGAATATGACAGATGGAAGTATTCTCGGCTGGGAGCCAAAAATCTCCCACTTTCATGTAGGAGTGATGAATTTCAGCTTTCTTGATCCAGAAGGAAGAATTCTTGGCCGGCTCCGCATCAATCCGACAGACGGCGAAATCCTTGTCATCCACCCAGATACGGCCGCGAAACAGAAACTTGTTCGGCACTTTAGGTTCGACGCCCAGCACATAAGAACAGCCGTCCCGGACGTCTTGCGATTCGAGCATGGTGAAATTGTAATTCCTACCGGTGATCTGGACACCATCGCGATTTTTGTCTTGGTGGGATTCGCGCTCCAAATCCAACAACCGCTTCAGGACCAGGTCGATCAAGAACTTGGAACCGCTTTGCGAGATCACCTTGAATTCTTCCGTGGAGGGCGCGCTGTACTTCACCTCCACAACCAACTCGGCGTGCAGGTTGCTGGGAATGCCTTGGTAGTCTATCTCATAGGAGCGCTGGCTACGAAAGCCAGCCAGTGCAGCAGCACGCTCGTCGTTCCTTTTCGTGAGTTCTTCCACGACCTGCGATAGAGTCAGTCGCGCCTGGCCGGATGCTTGCGCCGGATCTTGCGCAAATGTGGTGTTTGCTGAAAACAACAGGCACCCAAGGAACACGAAAATAGCCGCAGGGAATTTAGGTTTGCGAATCATGATGGAATGCAGTCTTTCGAGATGGAGAAATGGCCTCATATTTCCAAAGTTCGACTGCTGTCGGCCGTCCGCGCGCATGCTTCCGCTAACCTTGCAGCCGTATCGAAAACAGTATGCCCGTTGACGGCGACCGGGAACAAGCCGCGGTCGTAATGGACAGAAGCCGTGACACTAGTTTCGGAAACCCACTTGCCCGATGCGGTCTACGAACAAGTCCAGAAATATTTCACCGAGAAAGAAATCATGGATCTGACCATCTTGTTGTCCACCATCAACAAGGGGAACAGGCTCGGCATTTCAACGTGTTCTCCCTCATCCACTCCAGCGCTCGCGATCAGCGGACGTCGACCGGTGGCTGCGGTACCCTGTAGGCTTCGATCCGTCAGAGAAACTATCTTGCACCAGGCCGCCCGGGGCTTGTTGGGCCGAGCATGACAGAGTCGGCCTCAGGTAGCTCCTCGCGCTCGCTGCCAATCGCCAATGGGACAACCGGCTCAAGAGCCGTGGCGCCAGGCTCTGGAAGGTCCGCAACCTCAGTTCCCTTATGCGGAAACAGGACAGCCCCGAACGTCTTCGCCAAAACAATGCAATCCAACCAAAGATTCCAGTTGCGAACGTACCAAGCTTCGAGTTGAACCCGATCTTCGAGAGTCATTTCATTTCTTCCGCTCACCTGCCACAATCCCGTCATACCGGGGCGGGCAGATAGAATTGTAGTTAGGTCGGCGCCAATACGATGGCGCTCCTGAGGGATGTACGGACGCGGCCCAACCAGGCTCATCTCACCTTTCAAAACGTTGAGGAGTTGCGGGAGCTCGTCGAAGCTCCATCGTCGCAGGAAACGGCCCAACCGCGTGACGCGAGGATCGTACGTCCTTAGTTTAGCGTATTTGCGCCATTCCTCGGCGGCAGGGGGATTGCCTTCGAGGTATTTCGCGAGCTTGACATCGCCGTTTACGTCCATCGTTCGAAACTTAATACAGCGGAACTTCCCGCCCAAATAGCCAAGTCTCTCCTGAACGAATAATACCGGCCCTTCGGAATCCATCTTGATCAAAATACCGAGGACGGCACACAGCGGGAGTGCGACCAGCCCTACCGCGGTGCCAACGACCAGGTCAAAAATCCGCTTCAGCGAGATGTTCCACGGTTTCGTCAAGTTGTTTGAGAGTTTGAGCATCATCAGTCGCTCGCCGAGTAAACCTTCAACTTGCAGATTCATCATCGGCAGTCCCCACGATTGCGGTACAACGTAGATATTGTCGCAGTGCGGCTGAAGTTGATGCAGCAGCAGCAAAAACTTTCCCTCGGCAAGCTGCGGCATGGCGACTAGCACATCGGTGATGTTTTCCTGCTCCATTATTTCCAAGACCTTTGAGAGACTCCCTAAAACAAATACAGATTTCCCTTCGCACACTTCAAAACACTTACCAATTTTCGTCGGGTCATTATCAACGATGCCAGCAACTTCATAACCCAGAACCGGATCCGACGTTAGCCCACGCATGACTAGTCTCGCTGTGTCGGTTGCTCCCAATATCAAGATTTTCTTTCGCCACAATCCTAGCGCCCCTAGGTTTTTCTTCGTCCAGATGCGCATGGCGGGCATCAAGATGAAAAGATTCATCCCCATCAGCAGTATTGTGGTGCGAGATACCTCGCTACTGAGCTGCGTCAAACCGATAGTTGCAAGGATGGAGACTAGGCCCAGGCTGATCGCTTTCATGAGTTGGCCTATCTCGCTCCAGAGCGAACGCCGGCGCGTATAGAGACCTTCGACCCCCGCAAACACAATCGGCACCAGCCACAACCAGCCCAAGTCCACGTAATGCCGGAACGAGAGGGTCAACGGAGCGATATTCTTATCCAAGTGTGGGATCAGATGGATTCTCAGAAGGATGCCCAGCTCGAGGCTGATGGCAATAGCCAACAGGTCTGACAACACAAGGGTGAGAGCGCACGCAACCTTGCGAAACCGACGTCGCGCGTCCGAATGCCGCTCTCTCAGCTTTCTTTCATTCAGCGGCGAACACTGCTGCTCGGACATCTTAGTGGCAGTAGACATGAGGCTCCTTGAGAGGACCTGTGATGTTTTTCCTGTTGGCAATGGTTTCAGCGCTAACCGCTCACAAAGGGCTACCAATGCCCTCTATCGCTTTGATCAAGCGCTCACTTTCGGACTCTGCGCCAAAAGACGTTGTTTGTTCCACTGGTCCCGCAAGTTTCAAGTGCTCCGCGAGACAACGGCCAATGAAATTGGCCATCTCTGATTTGAAGCGGCAAACATCGAACTGCTGAGCATGACAACGGATAAATCTTGGAGAGAATCTCGATTCAACGGACTCAAATTGAAGAATGGCCCTCGCCAATGACTCCGGTCGTTGCTCTCCAAAGAAAATGCCAGTGGATGATTCTGGATCGAAAACTTCGTTAACCGAGGTGCTCTTGACCGTCTCAAGCGCGCCACCGCGACCGTAAGCGATCACCGGTCGTCCGAACGATTGCGCTTCGACAGGGACAATTCCGAAATCCTCATTTCCCGGAAACAGCAGGGCCCGGCAGCTGGCATACTGCTCGCGCACCTGCGCGTCGGAAAGTTCGTCTAGAAATTTAACCGTAGGACCGGCGCGCTCTTTCAAACACTTGTACTGGGGTCCGGCTCCCACCACATGCAGAGGCCGCTGTAATCGAGTACAGGCGTCCACTGCCAAGTCTATGCGTTTGTAGTCAACCAACCGGCCGACAGTCAAGTAATAATCGTCGATAGTATCCGCCACGTATCCAGACGCCACATCAACGGGTGGATGGATCACGACCGACTCACGCCGGTAGTGCTTGCGAATCCGCGCGGCAGTGTTGTTTGAGTTAGCCACAAAGCTGTCCACCCGTGACGCGCTCGCCAAATCCCATATCCTCATGTAATGCGCAACAGCCATAAAAATGAGCCGCGTCAGTCCACTCATGTCCTTACCGTTCGTGTACTCGTGGTACATGTCCCAGATGTACCGCATCGGCGAATGGCAGTAGTTGATGTGCAGCGTCTGCGTGGAGGTAATCACTCCCTTGGCCGGCCCCGATTCCGAGCTAATTACCAAGTCGTAACCTCGCAGATCAAATTGCTCCAGCGCCAGCGGGAACAACGGCAGCATGTAACGATGAAAGCGATGACTTCCCGGCACTCGCTGCAAGAACGACGTGGTCACCCGGTGTGGCGCAAAGCGCGCAGTCATCTCTTCGGTCGCAATGGGAACGAACAGATCCGCCTGCGGAAATAGCTCCAGCAGCGCCGAAATCACCCTTTCCGCGCCGGCATAGGTAACCAGCCAGTGGTGGACGATGGCAACTCGCAAGTCCTTGAAGTTCGCCGCGAGGTTGGTCGCGGACTCATTGGAATATTTCATCATTTATTTAACCCAGACTATTCGCGCAGTAATCAAGATAGATTAGCTTTGCCCCGCGGCGTTCTGGAGAACCTCCCAGGTCCGCCGTGCCGTTTCGTCCCAAGAGAATTGCTTTGCACGGTATAAACCCTTGCGTCTTAAATCATTTCTCAGCGCGCAGTCCTCGAGGAGGCGGGAAATCCCTTCCGCTATCGCGTTGATGTCGAATGGGTCTACGAGGAGCCCTGCATCGCCAACCACTTCTGGCAGTGAAGAGCGGTTCCCCGCCAGCACCGGAGTGCCGCAAGCCATCGCTTCCAAAGGAGGCAAGCCAAACCCCTCATAAACGGAAGGATAAGCCATTGCAATCGCTCCAGCGTAAATGGCTGGCAACAGATGCTCCTCCAAGTGGCCGGCCAGAAAGACTTTGGCTGGTAACTCGCCAAGGTGCAACTCATTGAAGACCCGAGTGCTCCCGCTGGCGCCCACTACCACGAGCCATATGTCGTCGGAAATCCGTTCCTGCACCTGAGCCCACGCTTGAAACAGGCGGGTCAGGTTTTTGCGAGGCTCCAGCGATCCTACCGCCAGGACGTAGCGTCGCGAGGGCAGTTCCAGAGCCGCGACGACTTCTTCCACTCGCGAAACTGCTTCCGGGCAAAATCGAGAATCCACGCCATTCGGGATTACTACAACTTTGTCCGGGCTCACCTTGGCGTGCACCAGAATACGTTCCTTCACGAATTCTGAGACCGTGATGATCTGCCGCGCCTGCCGCGCCAGCCTTGGCAGCAAGAACCGGTACCACGCCGCGAATCTAGGATGGAAACCCTCGGGACAATCAAAAACTGCGGTGTCATGAATCGTTACCACCTGATTCGTTACTCTCAGCGGTCCTGAGTTTGATGGACTAAATAAAAACCGGCCGCCCAATTTGGCGGGCAAGACAAATTGTTCCCAGGCATGACCGGTAAAGCCGCGCAATGAACCATCCGGGGCAATACGCTCGGCGTGTCCATTCCACCGTGCCAGAAGCTCCGATGTGTATCGCTGCACGCCCGTCATCGGAGCGCTCAGCGCCCGCGTGTTAATCGCAATTTGTTGCATTCCTACTTCCAGATCCGCGGCAGGCCCGCACGACAGACGACAGATTCATCGGGAATAAGAAACAAACCGCAAATTTAACTTGCGGGTACAATGCCGGCAGTCGCATCCGGTGAGATACGAACTTTGGGTGCAATGCTCCACTGTCCATGTGCAATCATTGCTCGATTCTTCGCATAAACATTCAACTGAGCCACGACTACTACGAACAAGGCCCACAATGTAGGACGGTTAATATCGGGGACCGCGATTGACTGCGCAACTAGTAATCCGACCAAAGACCAAAACGTCATTTGGAGCGCACTGGGTGCCAACCTGCCGGGAAAAAGCTTGACGATTTTGTACAGAACCATTGCAAAGAGAGATGTCCCAACAATGCCGACCGTACTTAGGAACGTCATAACTAGACTCGAAGGCCTATTGCTGCCCAGTCCTACACCCATTCCGTAAGTATCCTTGAAGATCATGAGCGCGTAGATGTCTGCCGACAGCCTGTGTGCAAACGACATGCCTCCCATTTTGTCAACCGTGACGGATAAGAATGCCTCCAAAAGGCTTGGATTGAGCATCAGATATACCGCCGCAGAGCAAACAACAAAAAGGACCGGAATCCAGGTTTTTGCGAAAGAGGGCTGATTTCTCCCCCGCCGTCCAAAAGGACCAAAATAGATTCCCATGATACATAACATCCCGGCGAATGCCGCGTATCCTGTCGTTGCAGTCGTGTCGAACAATACAACTATGACCAACAGTATCGCCAATAACCACCGGATCCCACGCCTCCCGCTCAGGTAGCATGCCAGCAGGCCACTCGCAACGGCGGCCAGGAACGAACCGGCCATGGATGGCTCGGCAAATGTCGAGCTAATTCGGTGAATGTCGCCAAGCTCCTGATCGAAGCCTTGATAGTATGCTGGATTACTACTGAACACTTCATAAGGGTAGGACGATACCAGGTGCTGCAATAACCCTGCTGCAACCGCAATAAACACCGCCCAATTCAGCGTCTTCGTCAGTTTGTCCGCTTGCCCAACCGTGCGCACGATGTGACACGCGTATAGAACGGCCGCAACATTCAAGGCCAGGTAAATCACTTGAGCAAGATTACTCAGACTCCACTGCAGCGAGACGAGGTCGCTGTAATCAATGTCCAGCCCCACTCTTGGAGAATAGACCGGCATCCCGGAAAAAACATGAGGCATCACGAAGGACGAAGCCAGGGACCACGCCAAAAACGCAAGCAACAAAACCGCGATGCTTCTCGCCGGATTGTTTTCGGAAGGCAAGAACATTCCACCCTGCAATACAACAATGAGCAAACGCAGAGCTATAAAGACTTCGACAAAAGCAAAAGGAGGCACCCCGAATACGAAATTTCCAATGGAACCGTTGAACACCGAACCAGCTTCGAACAGGGATGCAATAACCAAAAGCGGTAAAAGGTACGATGGCTTTCTAAAAAAGCACACCAGCACCACGGGAATGAAAATTCCCCCAAGCAAGGTCACGGCTAAGACAACCTCGTCGGCTGTTCTCCCGCCGACATAGTAACCCAATCTACAGAACACTGTATATTCATAATCCGGCTCGGAAGCCGCATCGCCAGCAACGCCAGTGCGTTGAGCCACCTCGCTAGTCTTATCCGAGCCATCCTAGGACACACCCTTTGAGAGAGGCGAAGTGATACCGGCTCTTTGCACAATTAAACGTCACCAGGGAAACCACGGCGCCCCCAAGAGCGCGAAACCAGTAATAGACGACAAACGAAATGGGATAATTATGCTTCTTCAACACATATCCGAATCCAACCCAATAACCATAGGCCTTCTTGATGAGGTTATGATCGTAGGTGGACGCAGGATCCGGGTGAAAGATGCACACGTCAGCGCAGTAGTGGATTCGAAATCCGGACTCGATGGCCCGAATCAAGTAATCTGTCTCTTCTCCTGAAAGTTTTCCGTATTGAGAACCAACTCCGATAGATTCATCAAAGAGTCCGATCTCTCGAATCACACGCGCGCGCAAGAAGATGGTGAAGGAAATGCCCCGTTGCCACACGTTTCTCTTGTCGATCCAACCGCTCTTATGTGGGAACCTGCGGTAGGCATCAGGGCGGAAGTCATCAATCGCTCTCCCAGTGAGGCCGTCCCAGTCCGAATTCTGGCAAAACGCGCTCGCTACTTTTTCCAGCAAATCCGGAGCATACCAACAGTCATCATCCGGAAAGGCCACGACATCACCGGAAAAATGTTGCAGAGCAACGTTCCGGGCGCGGGAGAGGCCTCTCTCCGATCGCAGGTGTAAAAGCGGGAACCTCTCCTGATACTGGCGTATAAGCGGATCGAGAATGCCGTCAGGATTTTGGTCAACGATGATGAGTTCGAAACAGCGATAGGTCTGCCGATCCAAGTGCTGCAGAAACTTGGCCAGCTCCTCGACTCTTCCGACGGTCGCCAGGATCAGCGAGAATTTGATTGTTTTACAGTCCATAATGTTCCCAGAGAAAGAGTCCGAGCAATGAAGCGAGAGCCAGCAAAACGAATCATTGAGTTCCGTTCAATATGGTGTCTTTCCCATTCTCGCGCAACTTGTCCAGCTAACGGAGGGGAACGCAGAGCAAACACTGCGTCGCTTGCGACCTATTTGAAATGAAGTGTTCTACGACCTTAAAGCGACTTCCTACATACGCTTGGAATTCCGCGTAGCTCCACTCTCGGATATGTGCGGAGTTTAGCGGCGGTCCATCATGCGTTCCATTGTTCCATAGATTTCGATCGGGAGTTGAGAAAACGACATATTGCGGGTTCAAGGCTAGGATATAAGACAAAAGTTCATCTGGGTACA
>Ga0207024_10055_pt2 | contig 36088 bp, 31 predicted proteins | sample Alteio_BWMinCont_44_FD_153470 | JGI IMG/M metagenome (GOLD analysis project Ga0207024, IMG submission 153470) | Enriched cells from forest soil in Barre Woods Harvard Forest LTER site, Petersham, Massachusetts, United States -... | ecosystem: Environmental > Terrestrial > Soil > Temperate forest >...
ATCTGGTGGCGGCGGGGCGCTGCATCGATGGCGATGCGACGGCGTTGTCGAGTGTGCGGGTGATGGGTCCTTGTATCGCGATGGGCGCGGCAGCGGCGCACGCGCTCGATTTGGCAGGAAAGGGAAGTGTGCACGAGATAGATGTACAGGCGCTACGGAAGCGCCTGACGGCCAACGTGGACGAGTGAGCCGTATGAGAGAATAGTCCCAGGCGGAGCGCATTTCTCTTGGTGACCAGCGAACAGCTTTATATTCTGGTCGGCGTTCCGATGCTGTTTAACGCCACCTTGATTGGGCTTGTCATCGCCTACATCAACGCCCGGTTTGGCAAGGTTGACGCAAGATTCGACGGCATCGACAAGCGTTTTGACGACATGCGTGACCTATGGCGGGCCGAGCTTCGGCGAGTGGAAGAAGTACTCGACGCGCGATTGAAGCAAATCGAAGAGCGGGGCTGAAACCAATCGCTCGGATCCGATGCCGGCACCGTGTGAGAGAATAGTCCCAGGCAGAGTGCACTTATCTTGGTGACCAACGAGCAGCTTTATATTCTGGTCGGCATTCCGATGCTGTTTAATGCCACGTTGATTGGGCTTGTCATCGCCCAGTTCAACGCTAAGATTGGCAGGATTGATACCAAAATCGACGTACGCTTTGACGCCGTCAACACACGTTTTGATGCCGTCAACACACGTTTCGACGACATGCGTGACCTATGGCGCGCGGAGCTCCGGCGCGTGGAAGAAGTGCTCGATGCGCGGTTGAAGCACATCGAAGAGCGCGGCTGAAGTACATCGCAGAGTCGCACCCCGTAGCACAATAAAAGTAATGATCCTGGCGGACGACGAGAAAGCCATGCTGGATGGCTCGGGCGGCCTTGCGAAACAAAAGGCGATGGAATTGTTGGTTCGCTACGCCACGGCGCTGGGGGCCGAGCGCTTCGTCGACACCAAAAACATCACGGGCGTCCCCGGATCGTCGACACTGTTTCTCCAAAAATATTTCGAAGAGCACGCGGGCGATGGAAGCTTCGAGGCGGTCTTTTCACTGTACGATCTGGATGCCGGCCAGGTGACGTCGGTGCCGCCGGCCACGGGTAATTGCTGTCATTTACAGGGCGGCATGGATCTGCAGCATTGGTCCGATCTGGGTATGAGCAGTGAAGCGATGCTGCACCAGCGCGAAGACGAAGCGGAACTGGCGCGGCGCGGCGTCCGCATTATGAAGACCTGCACGCCCTATTTGGTAGGCAATTTACCGGTAAAGGGCGAGCATTGCGCGTGGATGGAATCGTCGGCGGTGGTGTACTGCAATTCGGTAATCGGCGCCCGCACCAATACCGAGGGTCGCGAGAGCACCAGCGCAGCCATGCTCACTGGCAAGATTCCCGATTGGGGTTTTCATCGCGATGAATATCGCTACGCGACGCATCTCATCGAAGTGGAGGCCCCGACAGAGAGCGTGATGGATTGGGGGATGCTCGGCTATTTCATCGGCGAAGTGATGGGACAAAACATTCCTGTTTTGACGGGCGCGATCCAGCAGGCCGATCCGCTGCGCCACAAACATTTCGGGGCCGCCGCGGCATCCTCGGGCGGAGTGGAGATGTATCACATGGTCGGTGTGACGCCTGAGGCTGCGACCTTAGATCTGGCGCTCGGCGGTCGTAAGCCTGTGGCTGCCATAAAATATGGCGCCCCGGAACGCCGGCGCGTGTATGAAGCGCTGAACGCGAATGGCCGCGATTCGAATATCGATTATGTGATGCTGGGCTGCCCGCATGCATCCATCGAACAATTTCGCGATGTCGCGCGATTGCTGGACGGAAATAAGATCAAGACGCATCTGTGGATGTTCACCTCCCGCGCGGTGAAGGCCGTAGCTGATCTGAGCGGATTTACCAGACAGATCGAGGACGCAGGTGGCTTGGTGATGACCGATACCTGCTCGGCCATCGCACGCGCGGTGCCCAAGGGAACAAAAGTCGTGGCGCTCGATTCGGCCAAGCAGACTCACTATTTGCCGGCCATGGTAGACGTGGAAGCGTGGTTCGGCAGCACCGAAGACTGCATCCACGCGGCGTTGACGGGGCGTTGGACGGGAGAGCTGCGATGATCGTCCTGCACGGGCGCGGCATCGTCGGTGGTTGCGCGGAGGGTGAAGCGCTCGTGACGCGCGAGACGATTTCCGGATGGGGTGGCATCGATCCGATGACGGGAACCGTGATTGAGACCAGGCACGAACTCCACGGACAGAGCTTCAAGGACAAGGTGCTGGTGTTCCCCGGCGCGAAGGGGTCGTCGGGCTGGTCGAATGCGTTTCACATGACGCGGCTGACGAAATCGGCGCCGCTCGCGATGATCTTCAATCAAATGACGACCAAGATTGCGCTGGGCGCCGTGGTGACGCGGGTGCCGGCCGTGACCGAACTGGATCAGGATCCGCTGAGCGTGATTGAGACTGGCGATTGGGTGAAAGTGGACGGAGACCGCGGCGTGGTGGAAGTGACCAAGCGCTGATCAAAGTTTTTGATCATTTACCGGGTAGTTCAAACACCCAAAGCTCCGCGCCCCCGCCGGGCGGATTTTTGATCTCGGGCACCAGCGGCGGCCACGTGATGGCGTGCGCGCCGCCGTTGCCGACCACCACCGCAACATACTGCTTCCCGTTGACGCTGTATGTGATGGGGCAGGAACTCGGCACGTCGTTCAAGCGCGTTTCCCAAAGCACTTTGCCGTTCGATTCGTCGTAAGCGCGAATATAGCGATCGAGCGAACCGTCGAAGACAATGCCGCCGGCGGTAGCGAGCGCGCCGGTGGTTTGCGGCGCACGCTGGCGATCGGTCCACACTACTTTGCGGGTCTCCAGATTGATGGCTTCAAAGCGGCCGAACTTGCCGTCGCTATCCAGTCGCGGACGGATGGTGACGCGTACGCCCGAAGTGAGGAAGCCGCGCTCACCGGCGGCCACGGGAATCAGGTCCATGCAGGATTCCACTAAGGGCACATACAGGATCTTTGTTTCGGGATTGAGCGCCCCGGGAATCCAGCTCTTGGCGCCGCCCGCGTGCGGGCATACGGTTTTTGTCTCGCCATCTCCAACAACAACTGCGTGGTTGATTGTTTTTGCGCCGGTAACGGGATCGATGGCGGTTACTACGTTCTGGATGCCGAGATCCATCGAGAAATCATATTTGCCGGTGGCCGCATCCAGGACATCGTAGATGGCTTCCTTGCCCGCGGTGACCACCACTCGCTTAGTCTCGCCCTTGACGGGGAGATTGACCAACTGACGCTCGAAGGCCCAGTCGAGATCCCACTGATCGTTGGGCATGTGCTGAAAATGCCAGACCAGCTTGCCGGTGTCGGGATCGAAGGCCAGCGTGGTGTCGGTATAAAGCGCGTCGTTGTTAATGCCAGGCTCCTTGGACGGATGCACCAGAGGGCCGGTGTCATACGTTTGTGCGGCTCCGAAGAAGACCAGGTTCAGCGCGGGATCATAGCTGCCCGCGGTCCAAACGGACGCGCCGCTGCGCTTATCGAGCGGCAGGTTGTTCCAACTGTTGCCGCCGGGCTCGCCGGGATGCGCGATGGTGTAGAAACGCCAGGCTTCCTTGCCGGTGGCCGCGTCCAGTGCGACGATCACGTTGCCGCCCGGACCCTGTCCGACCGTGCCAACAATGACCTTGCCCTTGGCCACGAGCGGACCGCCGGTCATCTGCTGGCGCGGATTTTTCTCGCGATCCAGGATTTCGTGATCCCAGGCTACTTCGCCGGTCTTCATATCGAGCGCGACCACATGCAGGTCGGACGTATCCAAGAAGATGTGATTGCCACATATCGCCATGTTGCGCTTAACCAGATTGAGGAAACCGACTTTCGGCTTGGGCAGTTCGCGCGAATATTGCCAGAGCAGGTCGCCTGTCACGGCGTCCAGAGCCTGGACGTGGTCGCCGGAGCTGTGTACGAAAATTACACCGTCGTGAACCAGCGGCGTGGCTTCATTGGCGCCCGGCGATAGTGACCAGCTCCAAGCGGATCGCAGCTGGCCGACGTTGGACTTGTTGATCTGTTTGAGCGGGCTGAAGCCCTGGTCGTCATAAGTGCGACGCCAGGTAAGCCAATCGCTGGGTGGAGGATTTTGCAAGTCCGCGTCGGTGACCGGCGTGAGTTTGTCGAGCAGGTTCGGCTTAGCCGGCGCGGGAATCACGCTGGCGAAGGGAGACAAGCCGCCGCCCGGTCCTGCGTTGCCCGGCGCCCTGGGCCGTCCGCTGGCGTCGCCTGGAAAAGTCTTCGCGTCCAGGGGGATACTGTTCGATTGAAGAATGAAAGCCGTGACTTGAAGATAGGTTGCATCGCCCAGCCCGCCGGCGTTGCTGGGGGGCATTTTGGTCTTAACGTAATTGAAAAGCTCGTCGACCCCCTTCCCGCTCCATTGCGCCGTGAAGCCGGTTCCCTTAATAGGCGGCGCGAACTCGCCGTCGTCCAGACTCGCGCCATGGCATCCGGCGCAGTTCTGCGCATAGGCCGCTTGACCTTCGGTGGCTTGAGCCGCTGTGAACGTCGGACTCTGAGCGTGGGCCGCCAACGCGAATACAAGCGCAGTGGGGATCAAAATGTAGGGCAGCTTCATGGCGAACCGCTAGTTTATAACACTTGCATGCAAGCAGGCTACGGCATTTGAGGGCCGGCGGCATGTGATATAAAGCAGCTGATGAAGAAGAGTACGAATCGGATCCTGACGAGTCACGTGGGCAGCTTGTCACGGCCGCTGGATCTCATCGAAATGTACCGCGAGCAGGCGCCACCCGAAAAACTGGAATCGAGGCTGACGAGTGCCGTCGCCGAAGTGGTGCGGAAGCAGACGGAAGCTGGAATAGATGTCGTCAACGACGGCGAATTTGGAAAGCCGGTGTCGGATGAGGTTGACTATGGGGCGTGGGCCACTTACATTTACCAGCGCGTGAGCGGCTTCGAAATGCGGGATCTGCCTCCGGATTTCAATGCCTTAACGACCATCCTGGGAGGCAGTAAAGACCGTGTGGATTTCTCTTAGTTCTACCAAAGCGGTGAAACCGGAATCCCCACGGGAGCGCGTTTACGCCGCTACCCCATGAACGTGGGGCCGATTCAATATACCGGACAGAAGCTGGTTCAACGCGACATTCAGAACCTGAAGGCGGCTCTGCGCGACAACCCTGCGGAAGACGCTTTCCTGACGGCGGCGGTCACTGGCGTGTCGATGCTGCCGGGCGAGTACTACAAGAATCCGGACGAGCAAGCAGCCGCCGTGGCGGAGGCCATGCGGGAGGAGTACAAAGCGATCACTGACGCCGGGATCAACGTGCAACTGGACGATCCCATCATCGTTAACGTGTACGAATGGCGATACTCAATGAGTGGCGACATGGCTGCTTTCCGAAAATGGGCCGAGTCGCACGTGGAATTGGTGAATCATGCCCTGGCCGGCATACCGGAAGACAAGGTCCGCTACCACATCTGCTGGGGCAGTTGGAAAGGTCCGCATAGCAGCGACCTGCCTTTGCGCGTTGTGATCGATTTGATGCTGAAAGTGAAGGCGAGCCAGTACTCCGTTGAGGCGGCGAACCCGCAGCACGAACACGAATGGAAGGTGTGGAGAGACGTGAAGTTCCCGGCGGGCAAAGCGGTGATCCCTGGAGTGGTGACCCACAAGACGAATGTGCTGGAGCATCCCGAGGTGGTTGCCGACCGGATCATTCAGTATGCCGAGGCCGTTGGCCGGGAGAACGTGATCGCCGGTACGGATTGCGGTCTCGGCGGCCGCATTCATCCGCAGTTGGCCTGGGCAAAGCTACGCGCCTTGTCGGCCGGCGCCGCGCGGGCGAGCAAGCAGCTTTGGGGGCGCACTACTTCGATCGTATAGCTCATTGCAAAGAGTGAACAAACGCGGGCCACTCACGGTCCGAGGGATCCAGTTGCGAGGCCTGAATCGCCATCGCGATTGCTTTCTGCTTAGCTCCTAACTTAACGTAGGTCGCGGCGAGCCGGCGATACGAGCTCATGTCATAGGGTCTGGTCTGAATAGCCTTCTTATAAACCTCGACCAGCTGGTGGTAATCTCGCTTCTCGGAGTAATAATCGGAAAGCCAGTGTACCTCTTTGTCCGACTTAAATCGATAACCCATCTCCAGCGCTATCCAGGCGGTCTTGATCGCCAAGTCTTCTTGGTTGTCGAGTTTGTAAACCCACGCCATGTTCCACCGAGCCTCCGCACTCTCCGGCAATTGTTCCACGATTCGGCCGGCCAGCCGCGTGGCCTCGTGATAACGCTGACACGACGCCTCATATTGAGCGAGATAATTGATCGGCTCAACCCAATCGGGGGCCAATGCCATGGCGCGATGAATTGCAAGGCCCGTGCGGAAGTCAGCCGGAGAACCATTCAATGTCGATTTCTGCGAATATAAGGTAGCCAAATTAAGCCAAAGCACTGGATCATTTGGCGATTGCCTGGTGGTTTGTTCTAGAAACCTCGTGGCGTCGTCTAAAGCCATGTTCAACTGTTCCGTAGTTAAGGTTTCATCGCCGTCAGTCAATCGGAGCACATAACGTGAGGCTAGCTCCGCGCGGTCCCATGCAAAGGGCGATCGAGCTGCCCTGGAAAAGAGTGCGATGGCCTTTGGCGTGTCTTTGGTCGAGACGGCGGCGCTGATTTGCCGGCTGACCTCCGCGGCACTTCCGTACACGACATACGCCCCGTATACCACGCCTGCCAGCACGGTCCAAAACAAGAAAAGTGGCACCGGAACGCGCCTGCTAGGAGCCACATCCCGAACTGGTACGCTCTGAATCCACTGAACGCCGGCAAAGGCAATAAAGAAAACGAAAGCGACCAGCGCGGCCTGAGTATCGAAGGCGAAAAGATCCTGTACTTGATAGGCCATCATTCCGCCGACCAGCGCGGCGAATGCGGGCCACGGAAGTCTGCCGGCTTTGTAGCCCTTCCAAAGCCCTAGGATCGCCAGCATAACCAAGGCGCAATACCCTAGAAATCCGACCGTGCCAGTGGTCGCCAGCAACTCCAGGAATTGATTGTGCGGTTTGTCAAAAAAAGAATAATAGTCTATGAACCTATAAAGGTCTCGGTCAAAATACCTATAGAACACGGCGCTGTAATTCTCTGGCCCCACACCCCAAAGAGGATGTTGCGTGTACGCTCGCCATGCCATGCGCCATACGATCAGACGAGCACTCGAGCTCGCGTCATGGAGCTGCGAGAGGTGTGGAAAAACCAGCCTTTGTAGCGACCGAGGGAAGAGAATGACTGGCAGGACGAGTGAAGCCAGGAGAATGGTTAGCCACAATAGCCTGGCAGGACTGTTTGACACCCTTTGGCCCTTCCACACCAGAAGGGCTCCGGCCACAACCACGCCTACCGCAAGTCCTATCAAAGCGCCGCGTGTGCCGGTGAATACCAGCGCCATAAATTGAAGGGCGAACAATACTTCGTAAATCTTCTTAGTCAGTCGAGTCGCGGATTGCAGCCAGCAGACGATGGTCAAGGCCATCGGCAGAATTAGAAAACTTGCAAAAAAGATAGGGTTCCCAAAAATGCTGGAGATACGATGTTCATGCGCCAGGAAGAAATCTTGGGGGCTAAGGCGAAGGCCCAGGACTTCGCAAAGTCCATAGAGACTTGACAGCCCCGCGATCCAGACCAGAAGAGTTGTGAGAATCTTGAAGCAGCGCGGCTCGGCGTTGGCGATCGTCAGCAAGTAGAAATAGAGGAGCGTGAGATGGAGCAAGTGAAAAACGCCATTCATTCTCAGATAGGTACCCCAAAAACTACGGGCCCAGTCGAGGCCGAAAAGCGCCGCGAGTATATTTACCAATGCAAACGTTAATACCGCGAGGTTCAAAGGATTACGCAGGTTGGGCCTGAGCTTAGGGTATTGAAGCAGTAGCGTGACATAAACCGGCAGGGCAACAAATATCGACGCGCGTAACCACAGCGCCTTGGCAGTGGAATACCACCAGGTGTCGGCGCTCACAGCCATTGTCGAGAGAATGCTAAGAGCAAGTAGAAGAAAGAAAACTCTCACTGTCGCGCGTTCGCTCATATTGGTTCAGCGCGGCGATATTTGCGCGCTTTACTTACTCCGTACTGTACAGAATACTTGCTTAGCGATTGAAAGCAAGTTCATTAGTACTAGCGCGTAACAGCACCTTTCTGTAGTACGGCAAACGAGTCAACCCCGCAGAGGCCGTTTGGTTGTGGGTCTTGGCGCGCCGGCAGGCATCACCGCGTCACGTCATAGTCCTGTGCGTATGCAGTACCCCTAGCATTATTGCCGCGCTGGGTGTCTTGCGCCTAAACCTGGAAGCGGCTATTCTCTTCCTATCTCATTGCGGAACAAGCGCGTAGCGAACGTCGGCTAATGATCAGCGTCTTTAACCAATACGTATCCGTGAAGCATATCGTCTTGGTGTGCTTCGAAAGCCTCATCATTGTGATGTCCGTGATTTTGGAAGCGAAGCTGCGGTTTTGGAATCAGCAGTCTCAATTCCTTCACTATGCATGGTCGTCCGATTTCGTGCTGCATCTTCTAACGGTTTTTGTCCTTATCCAGGGGGCTAGGCATTACTACAAGGTGAACACCGGTGACGTGGGCAGTGACCAACCCGTTCGTCTGGCGCCTGCGCTAGCCATGGGTTGTCTCCTCATGTGCTTGCTTTATCAGGTGTTCCCGGATATATTCGTCGGCTCGGGAATGCTTCTATTAACCCTAATCGTGGCGGCAGTGACAATTATCGCGATGCGGGCAGGCTTAGACTTGTTTTGGCAGGCAACAACGCGCGGCAAGAACGTGCTCATCCTCGGCGACGGCCTGACTGCCGTTGCAACGGCGCGCGAAGTCGAGCGCCGGTCCGATCTCAAAATGAACATCGTGGGGTTTCTTACCCCGGCTAATTCCGATTCAAACGGCCTGTTCGGGTATCCGATTTTCGGCGGCAAGGATAAGTTGCGCTCCGTGGTAGACGATCGGCAGGTTTCCCGAATCATCGTCGCACTGGATGAGTTGAGAAATGCGTTGCCGGTTCGCGAATTGGTGTGGCTAAGAATCCGGGGAGTTGAAGTCGAAGATGCACAATCAGCGCTGGCATCGCTGACAGGAAGGATTTGGCTTCAGACCACCCGGCCAAGTTGGTTGGTGTTCTCGGCTGGATTCCAGCGCTCCAGGAGCACGCGCCTGGTGAAACGCTTCCTCGATGTGACCCTGAGCATTATCGGGCTGATCGTTCTGTCTCCCTTAATGTGTTTGACCGCAATCGCTATCTGGCTGGACTCGTCGGGCCCAATTCTTTACCGCCAGGTACGAGTTGGCTTGGGTGGAAAAGAGTTTGATCTTATTAAGTTTCGTTCAATGCACCTGAACGCGGAGGCCGAACATGGCGCCCAGTGGGCGAGGCAGGGCGATCCTCGTCAGACCCGGGTTGGTCAATCGCTTCGAAAATACCGTCTCGATGAACTTCCACAATTTATTAACGTGATTCGGGGAGAAATGAGCCTGGTTGGACCGCGCCCCGAGCGGCCGGTTTTTGTCGAGCAACTCCGTGAGCTTATTCCGTTTTATGACGAGCGTCATTCTGTGCGGCCCGGCGTGACGGGATGGGCACAGGTGCAGTACCGCTATGGATCGAGCGTGGACGACGCCGTTCGAAAGCTCGAATACGACTTGTTCTATTTGCGATGCTTGTCCAACGCGTTTGATATCGCCATCATCTTTCAAACCATTCGGGTGGTCCTGTTTGGATACGGAAGGTAACAGAGACAGGCGGCGGATTGAAGTTAGTTAGTTGCTTTTGAGGATTCAGGAGATACTCCTCGATGTAACTGACAGGGCGAAGCTGTGCCCGCGCCACGTAAATGCATCTTCCACGCTATGAAGAACTCTGGCTGCCGCGTTATGTGCGGAGCCGCTGGGATCGTTGGCTGGCCACAACGACCTGCCGACATGTGTGGGTTACGATTGCCGACCATTTTGAGCCGTTTTGGGCCAATGCGAGTGCCGAGCTGGCTGCCGAGCGAGTTGCGCTGTGGAGGCGCATCTATCCGCAAATCGCAGCTCAGTATGCCGATTCAACTGGTCTCTCGCCCGTTTATACGTTCTTTTATGCGGAAGAACATTACCGTCCGGAATTGATCGACTCGCTCGCGGAAATGGCGGCCCAGCAGATCGCAGACGTTGAAGTACACCTTCATCACGATGGCGAGGGCGAACAGGACTTCAGAGATCGGATCAGCGGATTTACAGAGAAGCTGTTTACAGGCCACGGATTGCTTCGTAAGGAAAAGGATTCAATTCGGTTCGGCTTTATTCACGGTAATTGGGCGCTGGACAACTCCCTTCCGCATGGAAAAGGCTGCGGCCTGAACAACGAGATTACTGTGTTGCGCGATATGGGCTGTTACGCGGATTTCACGATGCCTTCGGGACCCTCGCCCTCCCAGAGTCGAATGGTTAACACGATCTATTGGGCGACAGACGATCCGCACCGCCCAAAATCTTACGATACGGGGCGCCCTCTTGAGCCCCACGGGCCTGCAGGGGACTTGCTCATGATCGGTGGTCCCTTGGGGTTGCGCTGGCGGGAACGACTTGTCCCGCGTATGGAAATGGGCGAGATTGCCGGGCACGACCGGCCCACCGCTTATCGAGTCACGCGATGGCTCGAGATGGCACCTCGTTTGGGCGATCACATTTTCGTCAAGCTGTTCACGCATGGCGCACAGGAGCGCAACGCTCACCTGTTATTAGAACGCGGCCTGGTCGAGCTCTTTGGCTTCTTCAATGCGGTTTGCCGTCAGCGCGGGCTTCGGTTGCACTATGTGTCTGCCTGGCAGATGTATCAAGCCATCTTTGCAATCTGGAAAGGGATCGAACCCGTCGCGGCCGTTGCGCGCGGCACCGCCGCCATTCCCGCGGGACAAACTAATGATCGGCGATAAGACGCAGCACCGTTTGTCGACAAGCAATTCAGAAACGATAGCACGGAATACCTTGTGGTACGGAGCGGAAAACATTGCTGGTCTCGTAACCGCCGGCCTCACGTCGATCCTGGTAGCCAGATCCTTTGGGCCCGCCACGATCGGCCACTTCAGCTTTATCGTTTGGGTAACAAGCGTGAGCGCCCTCATCGGGTCGTTCGGTCTTCCGCTGACCACTCGAAAGTATATGGCCGAATACCTGGGTCGTGGGGATGGCGGGACCGCGCGCGCGATCTTCTACGCTTCGCTGCGTATTCAAACATTCCTGGCGCTGGGGGTGGCTTGCCTGGGGACCGTGGCGGCTCTCACGATGTTCGAGCCCGGGTATCGCTTCGTGGCGGCGCTTCTATTTGCAGGTGTGATACCGCAAATGATCGCGAGCGTCCCTTCGCAAGCCAACAATGCGTCCGAACGCTTCGCCTGCAATGTCCCCGGATCGCTCACCGGGATGTTGGTGCATGCAGGCGGCATTGCGCTCACGCTGAGCTTTGGGTGGCACTTGCCTGGTCTCGCTTGGAGCATGCTCATCAGCCGAACCGTCGAACTGATCATCAAGCTTGTGAGCGCGCTCGGCTGGATCGGGAAGTTACCGAAGACAGATCTGCCAGTTCACCTTCGCAAGCGGATGCTCGGATTCGCTTGCGGCGCTTTTGCTTTCACTGCTCTTAATTACTTAGTGTGGGAACGATCCGATGTGTTGCTCCTGAAACTTCTGCAACCCGACATCCGTCAGATTGCCTTCTTCTCAGTCCCCTTCGGCCTGGTGGAAGCCACTTTGATGGCGCCGCGGACGCTTTCGAGTGCGCTCGGGGCGAGCTCGCTAACTCATTATGGTGGTAATCGGCAAAATACCTACCGAATCACCGAACTGTCTTTCAAATACACGCTGATGTGCGGTCTTCCGTTGCTCGGCGGACTGGCAGCGCTGAGCACGCCTGTAGTGCGATTGCTTTACGGCGAAGCCTATCGGCCGGCTGCCCATGTCCTGGCCGTGATATCGATTTTGGCTGTAGCAAAATCTGTGTTGGGCCCGGTTCAAACGCTATACTTCGCGACGGAAAAACTGGGTCTAGTATTGTGGGTCACCTGCCTTAGCGGAGTGGTCAACATCTTATTGGATGTCACTCTTATTCCTCGCTATGGCGCAATGGGTGCGGCGGTCGGCAACGGATTAGCGCAGGCGTTGGCCGCAGTATTGCTGTGGAGGCAGGCGGTACGAATATTCAACTTAAGACTCGATCGCAGGTGGCTCTCCGGAATTGCCTTATCCACTGTGGTGATGGCCGCCGCAGCCTTGCCCGCAGTGGTGTTCTTGCGTCATTGGATAAATATTCCAATCGCAATTGCGGTGGGTGCATGTACCTATTTACTTATGGTGCGCGTGACCTCGCTCATTTCCACCGAGGAACGCGAGCGGTTGTTGCACCTGGCATCCACCGCACCGGTATTCGAGCGCGCTGCGGTTTGGGTGACTAATTTCCTGAGTCCGCGCGAAAACGAGATCAGCGCGCCAGCGGAGGTGCTTCCATGAATGTCAGTGAACGCGAGGTTGACTTTCATGAAATGGACTACAAGATTACACAGTGTAGATCGAGGAATAGCGATCGCCTGTTGTGGTTGGCCTTTACTTTCACCTTAACGTACATCGTAGTGAGCCATCTCTCCCCGGCCACACTCTTTCCGGACTTAGCCCGAAGGGGAATCGTGATCTGGATCGCCGCCGCGGCGGCCCTGACCTGTTTGTATAGGACGGTCTTTCATCCTACGCTGTGGCGATCGACGTACCCCTATTTAATGCTCGGTTTGACGGCATCGGTGGCAATCTCGCGAATCTCGAGTTCCGGCGTTTTGGAAGCACTGAGAGAGTTCCTGAGCTCCTCGATCGTGTTTTTCCTGACGATTGCAGTCCTCGACAAGGTCTCCAAGATCCGCATATTCGGGTTTGTCGTTGCGTTCGCGGCACTCTTTCTGCTGACACAGTGCTTCTACAACTGGAACGGACACGAGGCGCGTGGTCCGCACGTATATTGGCAGAATGTAGAGGACTCCCAGGGTCACGTAATTAAGACCTTCCCCCGGCTGGAATCTGTAGGATTTCTGGCAGACGCCAACGATTTCGCTCAATTTCTTTTAGTGGCCGCGAGTCTGTTGACGCTGGCCTGGAAGCCGCGCCAGCATGCTCGAAACATTGTTTTGGTCGTGCTGCCTATGTTGTATCTTCTGTGTGGCGTCCATGCCACTTATTCACGGGGCGGCATGATCGGCCTGGCGGTCTTCACTTTTCTTATTTCCAACATCAAGTTGAATAAAAGCGTTTCTCTGATGCTGGCGGGTGTTGTGCTTGGCGCGTCGCTTCTGACGTACCCGGCCGGCCCGAAAGTAGTTACGCCGCACGAACAATCGGCGGGTGGACGAATCCAAGCGTGGGACTCCGGAATTACGATGTTTAGAGCGTCGCCGATCTTCGGCATCGGATTTGAACGGTTCGATCAAGCCCACGGCCGAGCCGCTCATAATTCGCTGGTGCAGTGCCTGGCCGAACTTGGTATCGTCGGATGCTTGTTTTGGCTCAGCCTGATCGGCTTTGCATTGGTGGACCTGAGCAGTGCGAATTCCTCAACCACGGAGATCCGTTATACGGCCTACTCCGTTCGAACGGCGCTGATTACTTTTCTGGTCACCGCGTGGTTTCTTTCGCGAAGTTACACGATGACCCTTTATGTGTTGCTGGGAATGGCGGTTGCCATCCAGTTCGCATTTAGCGGGGAAGCGAGGATCTCCGGTGGTCGTTATTTGAAGAGGTGGGGTTTGACATTGGCTCTAGGTATTGTCGGTCTCTTCGCCTTATGGGCGACCATTCAAATCTGGAACCTGTGGTAGCGACTTATTAAAGATGAAAATCGTCCAGCTTTTACCAAGCCTCGAATTTGGCGGACAAGAGCGGTTAGCGCTCGACCTAGCGGTCCAGCAAAAGATGGGCGGCGACCAGCCATACCTCTATTGCACTCACCGTGCCGGTCCTCTGGCAAAGGAGGCCGAAGCAGCCGGCATCCCGGTTCGGGTTTTTGCTAAGAAAGATGGCTTCTCGCCGAAGCTGATCCATCAAATCGTCGCCAGCCTCTGGAGGGATCGGCCGGACGTGGTCCATGCACACAATCCCTTGGTACTGCCCTATGCCGTGGCTGCTTCGTCGTTGGCGCCTATCGGTGTATTAGTTCACACTCGACACGGAAATCCGACCGACGACACTCGCAAGGAGCGTATTTGGAAATTGTTTTGTCGCTGGACGGATAAAGTCATATTGGTTTCGAACGCTCTCCGCAGTCGTTACATCGCAGCGCATGCCCTTTCGAGAGAAAACACACAAGTAATCTACAACGGAATCAATCTTGGGAGATTTTTAGCGCGGCCCGCGCGCCCAAACGGCAACCCACGACATTTTCGATTTGGGACGCTGGGCCGCCTGAGCCCTGAAAAGGATCAGATCACACTGATAAGGGCCTTCGCTTCAGTCGCAGCCGTTTGGCCAGAAGCGGAGCTGCACATTATGGGAGACGGACCTTGCCGAGCGGCAATCATGGAAGCCGCGCTTGCGCTGGGAATTGCGAAGCGCGTCAGATTCCAGCCTGCGGCGACGGATGTAAGCGGGCTTCTGGCTACCCTCGATCTTTTCGTACTCTCTTCCACCAGCGAAGGGCTTCCGCTGGTGCTCCAAGAAGCCATGGCGACCGGCTTGCCGATTGTTTCCACCCGTCTCCCCGGACTCACCGAACTTTTTCCAGAAGGAGAAGTGGCATGGTTCTGCCGCCCAGGCGACCCGGAAGATCTGGGACGGCTCATGCTCGAAGTGGCTCGCCGTCCCGATTTGGCGACGGCCGGCCAGGGTGCTCGACGATTATCACTTCGATTCGCAATTGAAGAAACCTGGCGGCAATATCGCCTGTTATTTGAGGAACTTCTCGACAAAGGAAGAAGCTCCGCAGTTCCGGCTGCATAAATGGCGTCATCGGCGTGAAAGCAGTTACCACAATTCTTGAATCGAACGCAGTGTTGGAAGCGCGAGACAGAGCGCCTAGCGGATGTGTCCGAGTTAGCATTTTGATTCTCGCCAATCGCGTACAGTTTATTGATCGCGCCGTTCGAAGCGTTCTCGCGCAGGATTATCAGGATTGGGAATTGATTATCGTGCAGGATGGACCAAGCCTCGAACTCGAATGCATCATGCGCGAATGGGTCCGCCGCGATGGTCGCATCCTTTACTTTCCTTTAGAGCGGGTGGGTGATATAGGCAGGTTGCACAATTTCGGGTTGCAGCGGGCCTGCGGAGATTACATTGCCATTCTTGACGACGATGACTATTGGCTGGTACCTCACAAGCTCAGCCGGCAGGTCGCGTTCCTCGACAGTTATCCCGACTACGTGGCCTGCGGTGGCGGCGTGCTCGTCCAGGATGAACACGGCAAGGAATTGCTGCGCTATTTAAAGCCGGAACAGGATGAAAATATCAAGAAGTTGGCCCTGGTTGCGAATCCCATGGCTCACTCCTCCACAATGTTCCGGCGGGTCATCGGTGAGCGCCTGGTCCTTTACGACGATGCGCTGGGGGGACTCACAGATTGGGACTTTTGGTTAAAGCTGGGACGGCTGGGAAAGCTACATAACTTTTCAGAGCTATTCACCGGCTACACGCTTTGGAGAAGCGGGGTGTCTTTTGCACGACAAAAGAAAAACGCAAGCGCGGCTCGGCGGATCGTGTGGAAACATCGGAAGGTATACGGATTCTTAACACCCGCAATTGCTTGGGTGCTGCTCAATTACGCGTACGCGTTTCTGCCGGCGTGGATAAGACGGCGTTCGTTTGCCTATTTGGCGTGCATGAAGAAGAGGATTTTCTCCGAACCGATCAGGTAGCTTGCAGCACATGAAGATTGGAGTAATCACCCCGCTGTATCCGACGTCCGAAGAGCCCTATCGCGGAGCCGCCATCTGGAACACGCTGCGGGCCCTCGAAACATATGCAGATATTTCTGTCTATTGCGTTCATCCCCGCTATCCATTCGTTCGCCCACGGAGTTTCCGGTATCAGACGCAACCGGCTGACACATTGCAGTACGGGCTTCCGGCCCAGATGGTGAGTTACTTCGCCGTGCCATGGGCCACTCGTATGTGGAATACGTATAGAATTCGTCATCGCTTGAAGTCTGGTTTGAAGTCAACTTCGAGCGGCGGCTCGCTGGATCTGCTGTTGTGCTATTGGATTGGCCCGGAGAGCTGCGCGGCGGTCAGACTGGGCCAGGAACTTGGAGTTCCCGTTATATTAGGCGCGCGCGGCACCGATTTGGCAAAACCCAGCAAGAACCTTGTCGTACGGAAGCAAGTGGGCAGGGCGATTCAACATGCCGAAGCCGTGTTATGCGTGAGCGGAGATCTGGCCCGAAAGGCCGAGGCCATGGGCGCTGCCAGCGATCGTGTTTTCACTATTCCAAACGGTGTGGATCGAACTGTTTTTGACTCGAACGGAGCCCATGCGGCCCGCGCGCGCCTGCGAATTTCCCCGGAATGCCGCTTGGCCGTATTTGTTGGATGGCTATCGAAAGTGAAGGGGGTTTCTCAGTTAGTCGAGGCGCTAAGCATGTTGAACCAACGTGACCCCGGAGGCTGGCGGCTGGCGGTGATTGGAGAAGGTTACCTCCGGAATGCGGTCTCGCGTCAAGTCGCGAAGTTGGGTCTAACCGGCCAAGTTCTTCTACTGGGGCCAAAGCGACAAGTGGAAGTCGCCGATTGGCTGAAAGCAGCCGATGTTCTCTGCCTGCCCAGCGAAACCGAGGGATGTCCAAACGTCGTGCTAGAGGCGCTGAGCGTTGGAACTCCGGTGTTGGTCACGGCAGTGGGAGGAATTCCCGAGCTGGTCAACGACGATTGCTCAATTCTGATCCACACCCGGAAGCCGGAGGACATTGCGCAAGGGCTGCGGAGTATTGCCGCCCGCACCTGGGATCGGCCGGCCATTGCCCGCACATGTGGGCGCGGCTGGGATCAGGTGGCGAAGGAGACTTACCGAGTTTGCGAATGGGTAATGGAAAAGCACAGAGAGACATCTGAATCGGCCTACGTAACACAATGAGTTCTTCCACTGCACAGATCCACTTACCGCAAGCGCCCGGAGATGCATCCGATGCCGAGCTATGCTTTGTATATTTCGGCAATGACTGCGCTGCCGAAAACCGCACCAGCAGTCATCACCTGGCTCGCTGTCTCTCCCAAACATTTCCAGTTCTCTATGTGGAAGCGCCCGGATTTCGCGCCCCGCAAGCCTCCAAGCGCGATTTGAAAAAGATCGTTCGGAAACTGGTGCTCGCGCTGCGCGGACCGCGCCGCGTGTCTGAACGGATGTGGCAATTGACACTTCCTCAAATTCCGTTTCACGGCCTGCGGTGGGTGCGATGGTTGAACGCCGTCTTGGGCGGATTTTCGTGCCGCCGGGCCATGCGGCGTGCCGGTCTGCGCGCGCCGATTCTGTGGTTCATGACACCGCACGTGCAGCATCTCACAGGCAAGCTTGGAGAGCGGTTCGTGGTTTATTACTGCGTTGACGATTGGGCTGCGATGCCGGATGTCGACGGGCGCGCCATTTCACAAATGGACTACGAACTTACCAAGAAAGCCGGCCAGCTGTTTGTCACCGCCAGGCACTTGCTGAATTTAAAGAAGGATCTTAACCCGACTGCCACCTACAGCCCTCACGGAGTGGATTTCGAGCTGTTTCGGAAGGCCGCCGACGCGTCTCTTCCCGTCGCACGCGGCGCCGCAGACCTGCGCCATCCGATCATCGGATTTTTTGGATTGATCGATACATGGTTCGACTCCGAGCTGCTTGCCGAAACGATCAAAGCGCGGCCAGACTGGACCTTTCTGCTGATTGGCCGGGTGGCAACCGACATCGATATTCTACGGTCCGCGCCCAACGTCAGAATTGTGGGTACTCAACCCTACCAGACGCTCCCCGATTGGGCCCGGTGTTTCGATGTCGCCATCATTCCTTTCCGCCGCAATCGGCTGGTGATGAGCGTCAATCCGCTCAAATTGAGAGAATACCTGGCCACTGGAAAACCCGTGGTTTCCACCTGGATGCCTGAAGTAGAGCAGTTTTCCGAATACATTGGAGTCGCGAACGACGCCAAATCATTTGTACAGCAAATCGAAAACGCTTTGTCCCAACAGTCGCCCGAACAGGAGCAGGCACGCATGCGAGCCGTAGCCGGCCTAAGTTGGGAGGCGCGAACCGAGCAAGCTCTCGCTCAGGTGCGACGGCAGCTAAGACAGCGGCCGGCGGGCAAGAAGGCGAAATGAATCTATGTGTGGCATAGCATGTGTGGCATAGCCGGATACGTTGCTGACGCGCTTCCGCCGGGGGCGAGCCGATTGGTGGATGGCATGGTCAATTCGTTGGCTCGGCGCGGTCCGGATGGCCAGGGGATGGAATGCTGGCCGGCCGCTGTCCTAGGGCATAGGCGCCTGTCCATCTTGGACCTCAGCGACGCAGCCAGGCAGCCGATGCGCTCTGAAGACGGAGAGATCGGCGTGGTCTTTAACGGCGCCATTTACAACTTCCTCGACATTCGCGCGGAGCTTGAATCCAAAGGCTGCCGTTTTCGTTCGCGGTGCGATACGGAGGTGTTGCTGCATGGCTACAGAGTTTGGGGGATAGATGCGCTGCTTCCCCGCCTCCGGGGAATGTTTGCCATGGCGATCTGGGACAACCCCCGCCATAGGCTCACCTTGGTTCGCGACCGGCTGGGAGTTAAGCCGCTGGTTTACGCGATCCGCAATCGTGGCTTGGCATTTGCTTCTACCGCCCGCGCTTTGCGGGACGCCGGTTTCACTGGGGACATCGATGCGACATCCGTACTGGGCTTTCTCGACCGAGGTTGGGTAGCAAGCGATCGTAGCATTTACAAGGGAATTTCAAAGCTGCCCGCGGGAGCCATTCTCGAATGGCACGCTGGGCACATCACGCAGCGGCAATATTGGAGTGCTCCAGATGCGCCCAGCGGCGGGTCCGTCGGTTTCGAGGAGGCCGTGCAGCAGACCGAGGAGGCGCTGCTGGAATCCGTGCGAATACGCCTTTTTGCCGATGTGCCCGTGGGAGCGCTGCTGAGTGGTGGCATTGACTCAGCTTTAGTCTGCTGGGCCCTCACCAAGTTGAATAGCGGCACGAAGGCCTTCACGGCCCATATTCCCGGCGATCCATCCGATGAATCAGAGGATGCGCGGCAAACAGCCCGTGTTTTGGGCATCCCGCATGAAGTGGTGGAAGTATCTGGCTCCGATGGGCCGGCACTCGAGAGCTTGACCGCGGCCCATGATGAGCCATTTGCCTGTTCGTCCGCTCTCGGGATGTTAGAGATTGCGAAAGTCCTCAGTCCCTGCATGAAGGTGCTGCTCACGGGCGACGGCGGCGACGACGTGTTTCTTGGGTATCCTAGGCACCGGACTTATTGGTGGGCACAAAAAAGCGCCCGCGCGATCCCTCGCTCAGCAGCCTCGGTCTGGCCCCTTTTACGACCTGCAGTACGTCTCTGTCCCCCGCTGCGGCGCGCCATGCACTTCACCGATTACGCTACGGGAGGAATGGGGCCGGTTTTGCGTGTGGGCGATAGCTTGCCCTATTATCGGGATCACGAACTATTGGGCGAGCGCCTGCAGCGCCTTTCTCTTTGGGATCGGGACGTCCCGCCATCGCTAGATTCTGCGCGCCGGCTGCTCACGGATTATCTCAAATACGAGCGACGTACGCGCTTTCTTTCCGAATACCTACCCAAAATCGATAGTACGACCATGTACCACGGGATCGAAGCGCGGTCTCCATTTCTTGATCACCGGTTGTGGGAACTAGCGGCCGCGCTGCCATATCAAATTCGCTTGCAGGGTGGCCAACAGAAGGCTATTTTGCGAGCTTTGGTTCGCAAGCATATAGGCGTAAAGTTCAGTCGCCGACGCAAGCGTGGGTTTACAGTGCCGGCAGAACGCTGGTTGATCGGGCCGTGGAGACGCCAAATCTCCGATCTGGTGCAATCGGATTCTCTGCTCGAGTCGCAGGGTTGGCTCAACAAAGGAGCGCTCCTGGCGGCATGGAAACGGAGCCTCGAAAACAATCGGGCTCCCTCTCAGCTGTGGTATCTCGTGGTGCTCGAGAATTGGCTTCGGTACGAGCAGAAAGCCGCGCCCCATGACGCGGCGCGCTCAATGGCAATAGCATGACCACCAGGCCCGAGCGATATCATCCGCTCCAAGAGCTCGTTGACGGATTTGTTCTCGCGAGCACCGCCATACTCATCGCGTTGGCGGTGGACTGCCTCCGATTACTGCGCCGCCGATAACGGTTCTCGTATGTTGAATATTCTTAGTGTCGATCTGGAAGAATACTTTCATCCCAGCGAGGTGCAGAACTCGATTCCGCAAAGCGCGTGGCCAACGCTCGCGGCGCGTGCGGAAACGGGAACGCGATTGCTACTCGATCTGCTCGCTGAACACGATACCATCGCGACGTTTTTCATCGTCGGATGGGTTGCACGGCGTCACCCAAAACTGGTTCGAGAAATCCTGGCAGCGGGGCATGAAATCGGCTGTCACAGTTTCGACCATCGGCTGGTGTACCAACTTACTGCGTCCCAGTTCCGAGCCGATACGGTGGCGAGCCGGTATGCCATTGAGGACGCCTGCGGGTGGTCGCCGAAAGTCTATCGCGCGCCCAGCTTCTCCATTACCAAACAGAGCCTATGGGCGCTCGAGGTACTTGTGGAATGCGGCTTCACGCATGATTCGAGCATATGTCCCATTGTTCACGACCGTTACGGGATTCCAGGCTTCGGCCGTTTCGCGCAGCTCATCACAACTCCATCAGGACCCATCGTTGAAGTGCCGGTTGCAACTGTGAAACTGTTTTCGTCCCGCCTTCTACCGGCAGGCGGTGGTGGTTACCTTCGCCTGCTTCCTTATCGTTACAGCGCCGCGGCCATCCGCCGGATCAACCGCACGGATAAGCAACCTGCCTGCGTTTACGTTCACTCCTGGGAGATGGATACCGATCAGCCAAGAGTTGCATCCGGTGTCGTTTCACGGATTCGAACTTACGGCGGCCTCGATGGCATGCACTCGAAAGTAAGAAAGCTGCTGGAAGACTTCTCGTTCTCAACCCTTACGGCAGTGTGTACAGGAGCCGGCTTTGAGAACAGACCACTTCAGGTGCACGAATTGTCAGCGATTGGATAGGGCATGATGATCTCGGTCCAAGAATTGGAAGACAAGCATGCCCAGGCATGGGATGCATTCGTTCTCGCGCATCCTTACGGTTCACCGTTTCATATGCTCGCGTGGAAGCGGAGTATCGAAGAAACGTTTGGCTACACCTCCAAATATTTGATTGCCCTGGACGGTAACGGGATCCGCGGAGTTCTTCCTCTGTTTATCGTTCGAAATCTTAGACTGCGCAGGATCATGATTTCGTCGCCCTTCGCCGTTTATGGCGGCGTACTGGCCGATTCAGAGGAGGCGAAAACGGCATTGCGTCGTCATCTGGAACGATTGGCTCAGTCACTTCGCGTCGAATATGTCGAGTTGCGAAATGCCTGTCCCGAACAATGCCTCGGTTTCTCACGCTTATCGCGTTATGTCACATTTACGCAGCCTCTCAGTTCCGACGAAGGCGCCATTCTGAGGTCAATACGTCTAAAGGCTCGCAATATGGCGCGCAAAGGCATTAAGAACGGCTTGACGACAAGAATCCAAACGGACGACTTCCAACGTTTTGATGCTCTATACTCGACAAACTTGCAACGCTTGGGGACACCGAGATTTCCCCGAAGCTATTTCGCCGCGCTGCTCAAGAATTTTCAAGGGCAGATCGACATTCGAGAGACACTCCACGGCGATGAGGTGGTCGCGGTGGCAATGAACCTGTACTTTCGCGATCGAGTACTGCCTTATTACGCGGCGTCCGCTTGCGGCAAGAATTACTTGGCGCCCAATAACTTTCTGTATTTTGATCTGATGCGAGCGGCCGGCGCGGCCGGGTACCAAGTCTTCGATTTCGGGCGCAGCAGAAAGTTCAGCGGCTCCTACGAATTCAAGAGGCACTGGGGGATGGCTCAGAAAGACTTACCGTACGAAGTATTGATGGTAAGGGCGCGAGAGTTGCCTAATGTTAGTCCTGACAATTCAACGCTTCAAATAGGAATGAAAATATGGCGGCGGCTTCCCTCCGCGGTTACTCACATTGTTGGACCGCGGCTGATCCGATACGTCGCGTGAGCAATTATGGACATTCTCTTTCTTTCTCATTGCCTGCCCAACGCCCGAATGAAAGGTGAAAAGATTCGAGCCTTTCAAGAGATTGTGGCACTCAGCCAAGGACACAGGGTTCATCTGGCGTGCTTTGCCAGGAACGGACAAGAGCTGGGTTTGGCGGGAGAGTTAAATAAGTATTGCGATTCCGTCTACGCGGAAGTTCGTCCCTATGCCAACGCGATGATCGCCGCCGGAGTCCGCTTCTGCGGCGGAGCTAGCCTGAACATGGCCTTCTATGCGAGCTCCACGATGCGCCAGTACATAGACCGGCTGGCCACCGAGATCAAGTTCTCCGCGGCCGTTGCTTATACTTTGCCGATGAGTCCCTATGTTCCTCGGGAGATCTTCAAAGTGCTGGACATGGTGGATGTCGATTCGGAAAAATGGCGGCAGTACGCCCGCAAGCGTTGGCCAGGTTTGCTATACAACCTGGAAGCAAAGCGACTGCGTAAGTGCGAGCTGCACTATGGACGTCAATTTGATCAGACATTCTTCGTGTCCCGCCAGGAGGCGCAACTGTATCAGGAGATATCGGGTGGGGCAGCGGCGGAGTGTTTCGAGAACGGTGTAGACTTTGATTATTTCGATCCATCCAAGGAACTGACTCATATCGATTGCCCGGCCAAGCCGTTCGTAACATTCGTCGGCACTATGAATTACTTCCCGAATGTCGACGGCGCAGGTTGGTTCGCGCGCGAAATGATGCCGGCGCTCAGATCGCGAGAGCCAGAACTGGAATTCTTGATTGTGGGAGCTGAGCCAAACAAACAGGCGCTGCAGCTCGGTTCCTGTCCCGGCGTGCGAGTGGTTGGGCCTGTTCGCGATGTTCGCCCTTTCATCCAGCAAGCCCGCGCGGTGGTGGCGCCCCTGCGTCTGGCGCGAGGCATGCAGAATAAGGTGCTGGAGGCTCTGGCGCTGGGACGGCGTGTGTATGCGACGTCGGAGGTATGCAAGACCTTCGGAAACGACGTGCCGCCCGGCATTGTTCGCTGCGACAGCGCCCCGGAATTCGTGGCGGCGATTTGGGCGGCCAATGACGCGCCGTCGCCCGACTTCAAGATCCGTGAACAGGCGCAGGTCCGATTCAATTGGGAAACCAACCTCAATGTTCTTACTGCCCGAATCGAATCGCAGATCAATGGGCCGTATTTTCCAACAAATCAGCCAGCGCCCCTACTTGCTCCGCTCCGTCGAACGTCCGCATAAACCACGGGCTTGGACTCGACGGTTCGCTGGGCCACTGAAAGAAGGCGATTAACTTCTCATCGATTTCCGCATCCGAGTCGTCTTCAAAGAGGTACATGGATGGAATTCCGCTGCGGGAAAGAATCCAGTGTACCGACGAACCTCGGTTCGTTATCGCCAAAATCGGCCGACCAATTCGAATGTAGTCAAATAACTTCACTGGAACCTGAACGCCGGCTTCAGAGCCGATACAATCGCAGAGCAACAGATAGTGCGCTTGAGCCGTCCGGCGGCGTGCCTCATCTTGCGGGATGCGGCGGCTATGGCATTGCACCCAGCTGTGTTCCAGAAGGCGCGCCACTGCCGCATCGACTATTCCGTCCCATGGCCGATCGACGTCTCCAAAAAGTTGAACTACGAGTTCTTGGAGGGGAGACGCATCCTGAACTTTCAGCCGTTCCAGAGCCAAGAGGAGTCGTCCGGGGTGACGGAAAGAGTATATATCGCCGGCCTGCAGCAGGACTCGCCGGCCTGAGGGGAGCGGCAATGATTCCAGACGGTCTTCCGGATCGAATCCATTCCAAATGACCTGGACTTTACTTGCCTGCTTGGGATAACGATGCCGAAACATATCGGCGGCGGCTTCGGTGTTGGCAATCACTACATCCGCGTACCTGAAAATGCTCCACTCCATGAACCGGCGCACGCGTCTGTCCTTGGAGCGTGGGCTGGGATCGCCGGACAAAGGATCGCGAAAATCGGCGATCCATTTGATTCCGTAGACTCGCTTAAGCGCCAGCGCGGCCAAGTGGGTAGAGAGCGGCGGAAATGTAGATAGAACGGCCGATGGTTTTTGAGTGGCCATGACCTGGCGTGCCGCTCCAATGGCGAAAGGCAGCCAGGCCAGTTGGTATTGCCCCGAAAGGAAAAGTCGCTGCACGAGTTGTAGGGTTTTTGCCGTGAGGCGAGCGAACATAGATGCTGGTTGCTTCGCCGATGCCGCGAAAACATTGGCGGGAAGGGCTACCGGTCTCTCGGAGCCATCGCAAATTACGATTGGCTTATACCCGAGTCTGGATAGATATTTGCAAAACCGAAAAGGACGCGCCGCTCCGGCCGCGTTCCTGGGAGGAAAGAAATAAGCCAGAACGAGGATGGTTTTGTTCAGGCAAGGTTCTGACACGCGATTACCTGCGCTATCCGCTCGGCCGCGCCACCGTCCCAAAGGTCGGGAATTCGGCCTCGCGGCGCCTTTCCGTCCAATACCTCATGCGCAGCGGAAAGCATCTTCTGGGGATCGCTTCCCACCAGGCGGTTAGATCCTACGTGCAAGGTGATCGGACGTTCCGTGCTGTCCCGTACCGTGAGACAGGGTATTCCAAGCGCCGTAGTTTCTTCCTGGATTCCGCCCGAATCGGTTACGACCAGCGCGGCGTGACTCAGCAGACCTAGGAATTCCAAGTAACCCATCGGCCCGGTCGAGCGAATTCCATCCAGGAGTCGTTCAAGGTGGTGCGCTGCAATTTGCCGCTGAGTGCGCGGGTGGATCGGGAAGATCACCGGAACTCTGCGGTTCAGCTCGCGCAGTGCTTCGAGCCACCTTCTGAGTTCGATCGGCGAATCCACATTCGAGGGCCGATGCAACGTCACCATCGCAAAAGGAACAGGCCCGGTGCCGTTCTTGAGGCCTAGGGTTTCAAGCGTAGGTAAGCAGCGGGCACGATCGCGGTGCCGGAGCAGCGTATCAATCATCACATTACCCACCAAGTGAATCCGTTCCGATGCTGTTCCCTCGCGTGTCAGATTTTCTACTGCACTTGGCTCGCTGGCAAACAAGAGATCGGAAATAGCGTCGGTGAGTATTCGGTTGATCTCCTCCGGCATCGATCGGTCAAAGCTACGAAGGCCCGCTTCGACATGAGCAACCGGAATGTTCATCTTAACCGCGACCAACGCGCAAGCGATGGTGGAATTTACATCGCCCACCACGACGACCATGTTCGGACGTTCCTGCTCCAGAACGGGTTCGAAGCGGCGCATGATCTCGGCGGTCTGCTGGGCGTGGCTTCCGGATTTCACACCCAAGTTGATGTCCGGCTCCGGAAGACCGAGATCTTCGAATAACAATCCGGAAATCTCACGATCGTAATGCTGGCCCGTGTGTACTAAGTATTGAGTAATTCCATGAAGTCGAAAAGCTTCCACTAACGGCGCAACCTTCACGAAATTCGGACGCGCGCCTACGACAGTGACTACCTTCATGTATTTAACTTGATGTATTTAACCTGGGACTAACTCAGTAAATATGTTGCGTCACATCAGGGAGGGATTCAAGAAGCGGGTGGTACCGGTACTCTCTATCAGGTCGTTATATATGATTGGCCATCAGACTGTGGTGACCTGAAGTGTTCATGAGCGCACGACCTTTCGGTCAGGGAAAGCACGAACTGCTCGCGCGCGGCTTGCTATGGAGCGGCGCAACGGTACTAACGCGAACGCTTCCAGAGCGCGATGTGCTGCTGGTTTTGAACTACCATCGCATTGCGGTGCCGGATAGGGATCCCTTCGACCCGGGCGTGTTTTCGGCGAGCCGCGACCAGTTTTACGAACAGATTGCGTACCTGAAGCGCCGCGTGTCTCTGGTCACTCTTCAAGAGGCGATGGCATTTGTGGAGGGCGCCGATCGTGCGGCGGCGCGCCATTGCAGGGTTTTGATTACTTTCGACGACGGATATTTGGACAATTATCAAGCAGCGTTTCCAATCCTCAAATCCCTTGGCGTGCAAGGCGTCTTTTTTCTCGTGACAAGCCTGGTTGGAACTTCCCACGTACCCTGGTGGGATCACATTGCCTATGTGCTGAGAACTGCGCAACGGCGCAGGTTCCTTCTCCGCTACCCGGCTGATCTGGCTGTCGATTTAGATGCGAAAGGTTTTACCCCAAGCCTGAACGAGGTTTTCGGCCTCTACAAACTGCCGTCGAATACGGAACCCGTCCGATTCGTTTCGGAGCTTCAGCAAGAGGCGAGGGGTGAAGAACCGCCACGGTGTCCTCGGCGCTTTCTTGACTGGAGTGAAGCCCGGGAAATGGTCAGCGGGGGCATGGCGATCGGATCGCACACTCACTCGCACGCCGTGTTGACTCAATTGGGGCCTGAGCAGCAACTCTCCGAGATGGGCCAATCCCGTCTGCTCTTGAGCTCGGAGCTGGGCATTGAGGCCGAAGCACTTGCCTATCCGGTAGGCGCTAAGGCGACCTTTTCAGATGAAACCCAGCAGGTCGCCCGAGACGTGGGATATCGCGTCGCATTCTCCGCTCACGGTGGAACCAATTTGCCGGGCGCGACAAGCCGGTACGACGTCAAACGAGTCGGCATCGACAACCAGAGCTCGCCGCGCTTTAAAGTTCAGGCAGCCATTTGCAGAATCACAGGAAGTTATTGGCCCTAAGGCGATAATAGCGGCCGCCCACCCGCAGGGCAGTAATAATCGCTGCCAGTGCAAACCCGGCTCCTTCTACGCTTCGCCGCGAGGCTTTGTTCTCTTTGGCTGCGTATACCCAGCCTGTCGAGTATCCTGATTCGAAGTGGTCCTTCAACATTCGCCGGACGGTGGCTTTAGAGAACCCCCTTTGGCGAGCCCACTCCGCGGTCCTGGCATGGTAAATCCAGAATTCGCCGTTTTCGATGGGGAGAGAAATTGCAGCTTCAGTAATGCAGTGGAATCCGGATCGCTGCACCCAGCCGTAGTGTGCCAGCCGGCCGTCAACGGAGATCGTGTAGCAGCAGTCTCCCCGGCCAAGACGCTTTAGCCCCTCGCTCACATCAAACCATCCCACATCGAGGAGCCTGCCAACCCCCGCGGGCGCGAGCATTTCCCACTGAATATTCGTGTTATTCGGCGCGCTTGCCGCCCATCCATCCGCCTTCGATAAGCGGTAGACATAGGTCCGCTGAATCTTGACAACCGCAAGGCGCTTTATTCGGCTAGCGATTCTTCTTAAGAAGCTGAGCATATTTCTGACCCATAAAACGTGCGCCGCGAAATAGCAGCGTGGCCGGTGTTGAACGGCGAACCACCATCCACGTCAGTGGGCGACTCGCTGTTGCCAGCGAGCGTTTGTATTGCGAGTCGCCCGCCAAGAAGTCGTACTCGTTAACCGCGGACTGCGCCAGGCAATGGCGGATCGCCAGGTAATGCGAAACCAATCCCGGTTTCAGCCGGCTGTCGCTGTCATAACGGAAGCCGGATTGATAAAAATAGACTCGCCCCCGATAAAGGAAACTGTATAGAACGCCAATCAGTTCTGCTCCTGAACGTACCTCTAATAGCAGCAATCGATTTTGCTCAAAAGCCGCATCGACCAGTCTGCGGTGGAAGGCGGTAAATCGGGAAGACGAGAATGCTCCCCGCCGCCCTCGATTTTCCCACGCAACCTGGTGGAGATCGGCGAGTCGAGTGATCATTTCCGCAGCTTCCTGATTGGTTTGAGCAATGCGTAGAATGCACGGTCCGCTGGTCTGTTCATACCCTCGCAGGCTGCGCCGGATCTGCTGGCGCGTGTTGGGCGAAAGAGCGGAGTCGAAATCGGCAGCGTCGCGGCGGAAGGTGCAAAAATCCACATAATGCGCGGGCTGGACAAAAACCTCGCTGGTGCCCAGCGATCGTCCAGCAGTAAGAATAGAGGAATGTTCCGCTACGCCGTCCAACAGCAACTCGTCCCAATGCTCGCCCAGGAGGAATGTTTGGAACGTCGTCGCCACCTCCAGCGCGCAATCCGGAAGGCTCAGCAGGGAATTGTACTCGATGGAGGTGGAGTCGGCGTCATCTTCACCGGCGCAATTCAGATAGATGCGGCGCAGCCGAACACCTCTTATCCACTGAGTGCGCCGAACTAACAGACAGCAAGCGACCACCTCGCCGTCTCGCACGAATGCCAACAGGTCGGGGCTGAATTCTCCGCCGAAGGTTGCCAGCCAGCAATCCACCCACTCCCGAGAAAGAAAGAAGGATGCCTCAGGAGAGCTGCTATGAATGCGCTCCCAAGTTGGCGCGAAACTGGACCATTGTCGCCAATTCAACTGCTCTACCGAAATTCCGGCTTTCACCGCCATAAAAGGCACACAGTCGTATATCTTAGGATCGGCCATCGCGATCGGTGAGTGTAGAAGCTAATTGTTTGAGCAAAACCTAACGATAAGCCATAGGAAAGACAGAAATGGGCCAATGGATTGTCATTCAGGGCGCGTCCCCGGCGGATACCGGCGAGTTGTCGCAGCGCGCCTTGCAGGCGTTCTTGACTATCCATCACGCGGAGCCATGCGATCGAGTTGCCGATGGAGCGACGAATGCTTATACCTTTGCGCCGCGATTCTCGCCCGGCCTCACGATTGAATCGAACCGCGAGACTGGCGAGTGGGCGGGCGCAGCCGGACCGTTGTTCTATGGCGACTCCGGAAGACAGGAAGCCCTTCGTAATTTCGTGCGCGCCGATATGGAACACGCTATCCCCCAACTGGACGGGGCTTTTGCCATCTTCCGGCGCGACGGCAACGGACAGATCGCCGTGATCACGGACCGTCTCGGCACTATGCACGCCTATGCCATCACTCTGCGCTCGGCAACTGTAATTGCAACGTCATTGATGGTGCTGGCTGCGTTGTGCGAGGCCAATTGGGATTTCCCTTCTTGCCGCGAATTCCTCGCGACGGGAACTGTTTTCGGGCAAAGAACGCTTTTTCGGGAAATCGAGAAGCTCGCTCCAGCCAGTATCTATGTTTTCGCAGAGGGCCGGCTTAAGTCGAAAAAATCCTATTGGCGGGTCGCCGATTTCGAGTACACGCAGTCTGGCGGCAAGGAAAGCACGGAGCGACTGGCATCTTCGCTCGAGCGCGTCATGCGGAGAATCACGGGATGCTATTCACGACCCCTTCTCGATCTTACTGGCGGACTGGATTCCAGGGCCGTACTGGGGGCTGCGATGAGAGCTGCAGGCCAGTTTGAAACCACTGTCGCTGGAACAAATCTTGATGCTGATGTTCTTGTTTCGTCTTCGATCGCGCGCGAATATGGAATTGTCCACCACATTATCAATCCGTCCCACGACGTCACAACGGATGACGCTCGATCCGCACTTCCGCTCACGGATGGCGAATTCGACGTGTTCGAATACGCCCGGGTCGCAAAAATCCATTCCTGCTTGGCGCAGAGCCATGACGTCAGTGTGAATGGCTCGAACGGAGAGATCTACAGGGGACATTGGTGGGGCCTCTTGTTCCCCTTCACTGGATCGCGGCACTGGTTTCCCACAAATATCGTCGCAGCCAGACGATTCGGGCACCATAGGGGACCGGAACTGTTAGCGCCGGTATTTCAATCGACTTTGCAAGCTCACTTTCGCGCGCTCATTCGTGAGGCGAATCAGCCCCTCAAGATTTATCCCAACACCGCTAAAATGGACAACCTCTACTTGATATTTCGAATGCAGCGGTGGCAAGGGCGGATTGCGAGTTCGACTAACCGCCTGTGGCCAGCCATATCTCCGTTCGCTTTTCGCGAGCCCCTGGAACTGGCGTTGACATCGGAGCCCGCCATTCGGATCCGGAGTCGGCTTGCGCGGCGGCTGATCGAACACTTTGATCCGAAATTGGCAGCCTTTCCCACCGCTTTGGCGCCGCAAAAAGCAGGCTCGGCTTCCATCCCATGCAGCGACCCGCTGGTTTGGACTGAAATTCGCGACCTGCTTCTTTCATCCCACGCTGCCACGGCAGAGCTCTACCACCCTGGCGCGATGACTGCGTTGATTCAGCATGCATGGGGGACTGGTGTGCATGGAACCGTCGTGGCCCGTGCGGTTACTCTCGAAATGCTGGCCCAGGCGCTGAAGGAATTCGCGTCAACATCAAACCGAAGTGTCGGAATAAATCATCTTACGCAGCCTGGACTCCAATAGATCCACTCGCTGGTCCCATGTGTTCTTCAATGCCACGGCACGGCGTTCCGCAGTCGTCCCCCGGCCACCGGAGTTAAGAGCGCGTTCCAACGCTTCAATCCACTGTTCCGGCGTTCTAGCTATTTCCACCACGTGCGAGAAAGGAAGAATTGTTGCGAGGGCAGTACTGACGATAGGCTTTCCGACGGCCAATAGCTCATGCATCTTCAAAGGGTAGCCGTGGATCCACCACCCGACGCCATCCGTGACATAACACATCGTGTTGACATCCATGTTATGCAGGTAGGACGGCATCTCGCTATATGATTTGTCCCCCAACCAATGAACATTGGGAAGGTTTCTCAATATCTGCCATTGATCGTCCAGAATTGACGTACCTATCAGAACCCAATGCCAATCGGGCCGTTGTTTTGCGATGGCAATCATGAGGTCGAGATCCACCTTAGCGTTGATCGCACCGGCGTAGCCAATGCGAGGTCTGGGGATCACGGCAAGGTCACTCGGACATTCCTGTGGTTCTGCCATAAAGCGTTCCGCCTCCACGCCATTCGGCAACTCAAGCGCCTTCGCGCGAAGATCATGCGAAAAAGAACCGATCATTCCTCGCGAAGTTACCACCAGAAGGTCGGCTTCTTCAGCAAGTGCGATCTCCCAATCCCATAGCTCATCCGTAAATTCCGGAGTCAATTCAAAAGCATCGTAGATGTGAAACACGAGATAACGTGCGTGAAGCTGCCTGGCATACGGCAGGAAAATCGGGTCAAATACATAGCAGATCAATTCATCTCTTGAGGGATTGCATAAGTATTTTAGAAGGCGGTTTAAATGAACATGGATCGCCAGGCGGTCCCAGGCAGGGAAGCGTCGCCATCTGGGCGCCAACCGGCCAGGATCATCGACCAATACTCCTTCCAATGCCTCGGATGTTCCGTACCACCTTGCGGAACGCCACTCTGGGCGGGAGCGTTCCCATGAATACATCGCGCCGCTGGAATATACGACAGGCCAACCTCGCTGAGCTAGTCGTGAAATCAAATGCTGGCGGTTCACTCTTCTGCCCGTCCAGGAGCTGGAAGCCAACACAATGATTGGTAGGTTAGGCATGACCTGCCCGCGCTGCCGCAGCCTCTAATCGCCGATTGATCAGAATCCCGCCGCCGATCAAACTCACCGTCACTGCAGCGAACAGCAGTAGCCAGCCCCAATATTGCACCGGATGGCGAAGCACGCGGATGAAGTGGCGTCCGTAAAGATCCGCAACGATCGCGATGGCCGAATATCGAGCGGCCCGGCACACGGTGACGATCGGGAGATACTTGCCCATGCGGTAGTCGGAAGCGCCCGCTGCGGCGAACACCATGGCGGTCGGGAAGGGAAAAGGAACGGCCGTGGTGGCAATCAGAGTTCCGGTGCCCCATTTCTGAAACAGGTTCAGGAACCCCGGCACTTTGCCGTGCCCAAATTTACTGCTCAGATAAGCGGAACCGGCTTTGCGCGCGATTCGGAAGGTGAGATAGGCGCCAATCACGGAGCCCGCTGTAGTAACCGCTGCATACTCGTACCACGGATTGCGATGACTGCCGGCCAGAATCGCGATCAGAATGTCCGGTCCGCCAAATGTTGGCAGTGGAGTGCTATCCAGAATCGCGAGAAAGAAAAGCCCCAGCGCTCCCAAGTGGCGGAGCATGGAGGTGAAGGTCTGCGCACGGGCCGGTTTCGCAGCTTGGATGAGAACATTCAAAGTGGAACGACCTAGACACTCAGCACCGGACACGGCGACCGTTGGATAATCCCGTGAACGTGAGTGCGTAAACGGCCCAGCGTCTCATGCATTGCGCCGCGTCCCACCACCATCAGATCCACGCCTTCGAGAAGTGCTTCTTCGGTCAGGGTGGCCACAATCTCGCCGACTGCAATACGCAGCTCGGAGCCCAATCCGCCGGATTTCAAGTTCGTCTCGATGCGGTTCCGAGACTCCGCCAGCAGCTCCTCGCGCAGCGCCTGCTCGCTTTTTAGCTTCAGCCAATCGCTTGGGTTTCGCACCACATGCAGCAACTGGAGACTCGCGCCCACCTGTTGGCTGAAGGTAGCGGCCCAATGCGCCAGCGCCAGGGCCTTTTCACTCCCGTCCAAGGCGCACAGAATCTTGCGAGGAGCCTGGGTGGCCTGCTGGTCTTCTGCGTGCGCGGCGGTCCATACCGGGCATTGAACGTCGTGCAAAACCTTGGAACACACCGAACCCAGCAGCAGCTCGCGAAACAGGCCGTGTCCGTGCGTGGGCAGCATCACCAGATCCACCGCGTTGTCGCGCGTGAATTCGGCAATCTTCAGCGCTGGATCTCCCACGGCGGTGATCCGCGCGGGTGGGGATTCCAGGCCTTCCAACGGCAGCTGGTCCAAGTGCGATTGCAGTGCATTCTCTAGCGCCACCGGGTCCGATGCCACAGGCGGCGGAATCAGGCCCGGTGGCGTCACCCAGGCGGGAGGCACCACGCTCAACACCGTAACCCGGGCATGAAGCTGGTTTGCGAGCGCGCGAACGTATGGGATGGTGGCCATTCCAGCGGCCGAGAAATCGAGCGGGAAGAGGATGTGTCGGATGGTGGGCATGGCACCTCAACAATCTTACTGAATCTTCACTGGGCCCACGCGTTCTTATAGACACGGCCGCCCTTCATCACGAATTTTACGTTCTCCAGAAGCTTTACATTATCCCGAGGATCGCCTTGGACAGCGATAATGTCGGCAAAGGCGTCCTTCGCCACAATCCCGATTTCTTTGCTGCGCCCCAGGAGTTCAGCCGCATTCCCCGTGGCGGCGCGGATCGCGTCGATGGGCTGCATCCCATACTCCGTCATGATCGCGAACTGTTTTGCGTTGTCGCCATGCGGGTAGACTCCTGCATCCGTGCCGAACGCCATGCGAGCGCCGCCCAGCAGCGCGTGCCGGAAGTTCTCGCGTTGCAGTTTTCCGATTTTGCGCTCCTTCTCGATAGACTCGGGAAGCATGCCGTATTTGGCGCCCTCCTGCAGGATGAAATCGTCGTTGTAGACGTCGAAGACCAAGAAAGTGCCGTGTTGTTTCGCCAGCGCGATGCCTTCGTCGTCAATTAGACTGGCATGCTCGATGGAATCGATGCCAGCGCGGATGGCGTCCTTAATGGACTGCGTTCCGTGCGCGTGAGCAGCCACCTTGCGCCCTAACTTATGAGCTTCTTCGGCAATGGCCTGCATCTCTTCGAGCGTGTATTGCGGCGTGCCGGGCTGATCGCCCTTGGATAGCACTCCACCGGAAGCGCAGATCTTGATCAGATCGGCGCCATACTTGACCACCTCACGCACCTTGGCCCGGGCCGCCCAGGGTCCGTCGGCGACGTTCGGAGCGGTGTAGTGAAACTCGGGTGCGAGGAGATTCTCATCGCAGTGCCCGCCAGTAATCCCAAGCGCCGGGCCGGACACTAACATCCGCGGCCCGTCAATATCGCCGGCCTCGATTCCGTCGCGCAAAGCGACGTCGGAATACCCCTCCGCGCCCACGTTGCGGACGCTGGTGAATCCGGCGAGCAGGGTCAGGCGCGCGTTCTTGACTCCCGTAACAGTCGAGCGGGGCACCGAGATGCCCAACGATTTATAACCGGACGCAGTGGGATCGCCGGTGAGATGCACATGCGCGTCTATCAAGCCGGGCAGGCAGGTGGCCTCGGGAAGGTTGATGACTTGTGCCCCGGATGGAATTGCGAGCCCAGTACCGACATCTTGAATCTTGCCGCCGGCTGTGAGGATGACAGCGCCGTCGATCAGCTTTCCGGATTGAATATCCAAAAGGTGGCCGCATCGCAGCACGGTAGGATTGTCCGGCGTAGCTGCGAAAGTCAAACTGGAAGCGAGGCAAAGGAGCGCGAGGGAGATTCTCATGAGAGCTAATTTTACACTGCGCTCAGGGGTCGGGTCTCACGACACGAACTATAAACTACTGGGCTGTCCCTGAGCTATCGCTACCACACCGGAATCCGTTTGCGGACATCGGAGTATTTCCATCGAAAGGGCTTGGCTGTCTTCTGATAGAGGCGGATATAGCGCAGGATCTTGCGTTTCAGGTCGGCGACCGAAGTAAAGATGCCACGATCGATCACCTCGCGCTGAAGCTTGCTGAACCAGCTCTCGACTTGATTGAGCCAGGAGGAGTAAGTCGGCGTGAAGTGCAAATTCACGTTGGGGTGCTGCGGCAGGAAATCCTTCACCAAGTCCGTTTTGTGAGTGGCAAAGTTGTCTAGGATGACGTGCACTTCCCGCTCTATCGGCTGGGTGGCGACAACCTCTTCTAAGAACGCGACAAACTCCTGGCTGGTATGTCGCGTAGCGGTCTGGCCCAGGACCTCGCCGGTTTGCGGATTCAGCGCCGCGTACAGTGAGAGTGTCCCGTGCCGGTGATATTCGAACCCGTGCTTTTCGGCTCGCCCTGGCGATAGCGGCAAGCGGCGGTCGAGTCGATCGAGCGCTGGAATAGCGCTCTTCTCGTCGACACAGAAAACCGCCGCATTTTGAGGTGGATTCAGGTATAAGCCGATGATCGCGGCCGCCTTCTGCTCAAACTGTGGATCGTTTGAAGCCATGTAGCGGTCGAGTCGGTGCGGCTTCAGATCGGCTTCCTTCCAGATGCGCGCGATCAGGTTCTTGTTCACTTTCATTACCGCCGCCATCTTGCGCAGCGACCAATGCGTGGAACCATCCGGAGGCGCTTTTCGGGTTCGGTCCAATACGCGAGCCCGTAATTGCGGCGTCAGTTTCTGCGGTGGCTGGCCGGGATGGATCGTCGCCAGCCCCAGCACATCGTCTTCCTGATACCGCTGCTTCCAACGCGAGATCGTGGACGGCGGCACCCCTAACTTCTCTTCGATATCGCGATAGCTACTACCCTCGTCCAGAAGCAGCACGATCCGCATACGCTGGGCCACACTGGCCGGAAGGTTCCGCTTCCTTAGAAACGCGTGCAGTTCACCACGCTGGGTAGGGGTTAAGTGAAGGCCATTGGTGCTCGCCATGTATCTAAGACGAGGGTCATGCGCTATCGGTTACTAAAGGACAACCCACTACGTTTGTGCGATGTGTAGCGGGAGGTCGATCCTAGTCCCGCTTCGTCTTATCTGAAAGTAAATCTCAGGTATTATCATTAACTCTTTAGCCGGGCCGATTTAGGTTCAGGCCAGGGCACGGGAGGCAGGGGGAAGACTGATGCGAATCCGCATTATCGAATTGTTAGCCGGCATTGTGGTTGCCGGGACGGCTTTCGGACAGACCATCACCACGGTGGTGGGCGATGACACCAGCGGTCCGTGTTCGCATGACGACGGGCTTCCTGCCGTAACCGAATGCGTTATGCCGTCCGGGATCGCCTTCGACAAGCAGGGCAATCTTTATCTGGTCGACGGCGTGAAGGTCCGCAAGGTGGATAAGAGCGGCATCATCACCACGGTGGCGGGAACCACCTACGGTTACAGCGGCGACGGCGGTCCGGCCACCAGCGCGAAGTTGACCCTTCAGGGTGGTTCTCCCGGACTTTCCGGGTTGGCCGTCGA
>Ga0207024_10056_pt1 | contig 36043 bp, 31 predicted proteins | sample Alteio_BWMinCont_44_FD_153470 | JGI IMG/M metagenome (GOLD analysis project Ga0207024, IMG submission 153470) | Enriched cells from forest soil in Barre Woods Harvard Forest LTER site, Petersham, Massachusetts, United States -... | ecosystem: Environmental > Terrestrial > Soil > Temperate forest >...
AAATACATGTCCACCGGTACCACCGGCGGCAATTAAAACACATTTTACCAACACTCTACTCCTAGTTTTTATTTTCGTATTGATCCCCTCTCCCGCTTGCGGGAGAGGGCTAGGGTGAGGGTCTTCATTCTAAAGTATTATAGTGGTATCAACCAAAACCCCCTCACCCCAACCCTCTCCCCCACTGCGTGGTGGCGAGGGGGTTTACTAACACAAATCCTAATACCTATGACCTTCATGACGAAGCTCAGATAAGCTCAGTCCATTCAATGTATTAGCTTTAGCAAACTCTTTCAATTTTTCAATATTTTCAACTATTTCTTTTTTCTTAGCTTCTTCTAGCTCATGCTTAGTATTTAACATATTAATCCTCTCTCACCTCAATCGCTGGCTCAGCCACACCGCCCAGGCAACTGCAATCGTCGCAATATAAAGAGGTAAATATAGACTGAAAATATTCAATATGCCAATAATAATGGCAGTAATAGCAAATGATAACGCGTTAACGGCTGCTGTCACCCCCATAATCCAACCTTGTTTATCCGAACCCACCGTATCAGAAAATAAACTTAAAATAACCGAATAAGCCAAACCATTAGACAGCGCATTCAAAAAAGTACCTACCCATACCCAAAGAGGATGTGGTGCTAGCATCACAATACTAATACTTAACATATTAAAACCCAAACTATAACGCAGCAACGGCATACGCTGGAAATATTGCGTCAATAAAGGAATTAAATATAAATACGTAAAAGCAAAACTGGTGGCAATAAAGGTCATGAAATATCCTAAATGTATCGCATCATAGTCAAAACGTCTGAACATAAACAAACTGATATATTGAAAATAGCTGCCCCAGGATAATTGAAATAATAAATAAACAATCGATAAATGCCTAATTTTATTATCAGAAAATGCATCGCTAAATAAATAAATTGCACTGCTCAAATTTAATTTAATACTGCCATTACGTAAAAAAGTTTCTTTAAACGCAAAACCCAGCAAAATCACATTTCCAATGGCTAAAACCGCGGCAAAGGCTAATGGAGTCCAATAAGTAAACCACGAAACCAAATGTGAGTTTGCTAAAAAACTACCGCACATAGGGCCTGCAGCAAAACCAAGTGAGCTTGGGAATAATAATAAACTTAAATATTTAGTTTTTTGTTCAGGCGGGCTCACATCAATAATCGCCGCTTGCGCAGTTGCCACCGAACCTGCACAAAGGCCTGCTATTAAGCGACTAACCACCAAAAAACTAACCGTTGAAGTAATAACCGCCATTACCGCTAAGACATAGCTAATGGAAATGCCGCCTAAACAAAATAATAATATTTTCTTGCGCCCTATTCGATCGGACATTTCTCCTAAAATAGGCGTGGAAAAAAACATCCCTAAAGCAAATAAGCCTAGCATAACGCCATATAACATAGCGCGATATAACGCTGTGGCATCAATCGGCAAAATGCCATTAGGAGAATAAATAAGGGGAGTAAGAATGGGAAAAATGATTCCATTGCCCAGTGAATCCATGAAAACGGCCAAAAATAAAGGAATCATGGCACGAAGATGGGTATAGCGAATTGCCATATATGTGCAACCTATTAGAGATAGCTTGAAGTATAGTCAAAACTTGCCGGGCAGAACTTGATTTTTATCAAGGTATTTTTTATCGATAAGGTTTTCGTTTATTTACACTTAGCCCCAATATATCTAAGCGGGTTTCATGATCGATGCGTAGCAAAATTCCCACGGCAATACAATCAATAAGCAAGCTACTTCCGCCATAACTCATTAAAGGTAAGGTTAAACCTTTGGTGGGTAAAATGCCCGCATTGACTCCCATATTGACCACAGCTTGCATACCCAACCAAATGGCAATGCCATAAGCCGTATACGCTGCAAAAGCCTGCCCCCGCAATTGCGCATGGCGGCCTATTAACATGGCACGAAATATCACGATGGTAAATAAAGCGATGACGATGAGCACCCCTATTAAGCCTAACTCTTCCGCCAATACGGCAAATAGAAAATCCGTGTGGGCTTCTGGCAAATAAAATAATTTTTGCACACTTTCTCCTAAACCTACCCCGCTTAAGCCACCACGACCAAAAGCAATTAAAGATTGCGTGAGTTGGTAACCACTACCAAATGGATTGGCCCAGGGGTCTAAAAACGTCGTCAAACGCTGCATACGATAGGGCGCTGAGATAGCTAAAATAACAAACGCCGCGGCCACAATACTAAATAAAATAATAAATTGTTTCGCCTGCACACCACTCAAAAATAACATGGTCATTACTGTTACGCCGATTACGACAGTTGCACCAAAATCCGGCTGCAATAATAATAGAAATGCCACAATGCCAAGCACAATCATTGGGCGAATAAAACCACTAAATTTCTCGCGAATTTCTTTTTCACGACGCACTAAATAATCAGCCATGTATAAAATCATGGCTAATTTGGCAAATTCTGAAACTTGTAACCCAATTGGGCCAAAACCAATCCAACGACGACTACCATTCACTTCGCGCCCAATGCCTGGAATTAATACTAACACCAACAATATTAAAGCTAATAAAAATAACGGCAAGCCTACTCGCTGCCAATATTGCATGGGCACTCGCACGATAATTAAAATCATAAATAAACCAGCAACTAAAAATACAATTTGCCGGTAAAAAAAATAAAAAGCTTCATGATATTGCCGATCGGCAATCACCATGGAGGCAGAAGCCACCATAATAAGTCCTAAAGCCATAATGCCAAATAAAGCTACTAATAAATAGCGGTCAAATAAGGCGGGAACTTTCACTTCGCCAGCAGCGCTCATAATTTTTTCACCAAATCAGTAAAGATGTCACCACGCTGCTCAAAATCTTTAAACATATCTAAACTAGAACAAGCGGGGGCCAATAACACAATATCACCACTAGATGCTAACTGCGCAGCGACATCGACAGCACTTAATAAATTATTCACATGAATAATAGTTGTATAAGTTTGCCAACTAGCCGCAATTTTATCGGCATCTTTGCCAAATAAAATCACATTATCCACGGTTTGGCTGACTATTTCGCGCATCAAATCAAAATCTGCGCCTTTGCCATCACCACCGGCAATTAACCATAATTTTTCATGTAGATCATTAGCAAAGCCTTTCAATGCAGCAATGGCAGCGCCAATATTAGTGGCTTTAGAATCATTATACCAGCGAATTTCATTCAACTCCCGAACTAATTGGCAACGATGTGGCAAACCCGTAAAGCTGCGCAAAGCTTCTACCATCGCTTCTTTGGGCAAGCCTAAGGCTGTGCCTAATGCTAGAGCTGCTAAAGCATTTTCGACATTATGTGAACCGACAACTTTTAAGTCTTTAACCGGCATTAGCTGCTGCTCTCCACAACTTAAATATTGTTCTACAATACCAAACTCATGATCATTAGCAGGCTTATCTAAAGCAAAACTCCAACAGATAGCCTGATCAACCAATAATGGATAAGTTGCGCGATCTGCACGGTTATAAACGCAATTTTCTGCCTGCTGATAAACCACTTGCTTAGCAGCAATATATTCTTCCATACCATGATGGTGATCTAAATGGTCCGGGGAAATATTTAAAATAGTCGCGGCTTTAGCGCGCAGAGAATGAGTACTTTCTAGTTGGAAACTTGATAATTCTAAAATATAAAGTTCGGCTTGTGGTTGCTCTAACAATTCTAATGCTGGCGTGCCAATATTACCGCCCAGTACAACATTAATGCCTGCTTGCTCAGCCATCAATCCCAACATCGTAGTCACGGTGCCTTTGGCATTCGTGCCAGTAATACCCACCACTGGCCTTTTAGTAGCCTGCAAAAATAATTCAATATCCCCTATTACAGGAATGCCTTGCTTAATAGCGCTTGCAATCGCCGGTTCATGTAACGATAAGCCGGGGCTAATAATAATGCGTTCAGCCTGGCATAATAACTCTGCCGATAAAGCCCCAAGATGTAACGGCAAATTGGGAAACTCACGCTTAAACTCAGCTAAATTCGGCGGCTGTTCACGAGTATCACAAACTATAATATTATTATAATTTTTCGCTAAATAACGCACACAGCTTAAACCGGTTTTACCAAGCCCAAGAATAATTTGTAGAGTGTTGTTCATATTTATCTCAGCAAAGCAATTACTAACTTACCTAGCGGTAACTTACCAGTTGGTAACTTACCAACTGGTAAGTCGCGCAAATGCTAACGTAATTTCAAGCTTGCTAAACCAATTAATACCAGCATGAGAGTGATGATCCAAAAGCGAATAATGATGCGTGGTTCAGGCCATCCTTTCAATTCGAAATGATGATGAATCGGTGCCATTTTAAAAATACGTTTGCCGGTTAATTTAAACGATGCAACTTGCATAATGACAGAAACGGTTTCTAAGACAAAAATACCAGACATAATAAAAAAGACTATTTCTTGACGCACCATAATTGCCATCGTGCCTAATACCGCGCCTAAGGACAAGGCGCCCACATCGCCCATAAAAACTTGCGCTGGATAAGTATTAAACCAGAGAAACCCTAAACCTGATCCCACTATTGCACCAGCAATAATAATAATTTCACCTACTCCTGGTATGTAAGGAATAAATAAATATTTAGCAAAATCAACATTACCACTCGCATAGGCAAAAACACCTAATGCTCCTGCCACCAGTACAGTCGGCATAATTGCCAAACCATCTAAACCATCGGTTAAATTAACTGCATTACTAGCACCTACAATCACAAAATAAGCTAAAAAAATAAATCCTATGCCTAAAGTGAGAAATAAATGTTTGGTGAAAGGGATAAGTAATTGCGTTTCGGCAGGAGTCTTCGCTAAATAATATAAAGCTAAAGCAACGAGTAAACCAATAACCGATTGCCAAAAATATTTCCAGCGTGATGGCAAACCGCGAGAATTCTTTTCGACAATTTTTCGATAATCATCTATAAAACCAATGTATCCAAACCCCACTAATACAAATAATAATAACCATACATAATAGTTAGCTAAATTAGCCCATAGTAATACGGTTATAACAATAGAAACTAAAATTAATAAACCGCCCATGGTGGGAGTTCCAGCCTTACTCAAATGGGATTGTGGACCATCATTACGTATACTTTGACCAAATTTAATCCGTTGCAGCAAAGCGATCATTTTGGGACCCAGCAGCAGGCAAATAATCAATGAAGTTAAAATACTCAGAACGCCACGGAGAGTTAAATAATCAATAACTCGTAACCCATGGAAATAGGGGAATAAATATTGTGCTAACCAAAATAACATAAGACTCCTGAGATTAAATACTACTTAATTCTTTTACGATATTTTCCATTTTCATACCACGTGAGCCCTTAACGACTACAATGGTATTTTCATCTAGCAACGGTAACACATCATTTATTAAAGCTGTTTGTTCGGTAAAATGTTTGGCAGCATCACCATAGGCTTGACTAGCGGCATAGCTATCTGTCCCAAAGGTATAAAAATAATTTATCTTTAAGACTTTGGCTTTTTCACCGATTTTAAAATGCTCTGTTAAACTGGTTGGGCCAATTTCCAACATATCACCAAAAATCATGATGCGTTTACTGCGACCGGGAAAATCGGCCAATACTTCCATCACAGCTGGCACCGATTTAACATTCGCATTGTAACTATCATCAATAATTAATGCACCTTTTTTCCCCGCATAAGTCACCATTCTTTTTTCCACTAATGGCACCGCTTCCAAGCCCACTTTAATATCCCCTAAAGGAATATTTAAGGCCACAGCTGCAGCACTCGCTGCTAAAGCATTCATGACATTGTGTTTACCAATAGATGATAAAGTGAGATTAATACTACCCACTGGCGTGATTAAATCAAAATTATATTGCATGTTAGTGTTAGCTTGTAAATTTTCCGCCGTCACATCAGCAAAGCCTTCTAAGCCAAAACTTAAGCGATTTTGACTAATTAAATTTTGTTGCCATTGTGGAAAAAAAGCATCATCAGCATTAATAATGGCAAATCCATTACTAGGTAAATTGGCAAAAATTTGGCTCTTTTCTTTGAATACACCTTCTACACTACCAAAACCTACACCCTCTGCGACTTCAATATGTACTGCCGCCACATTAGTAATGATAGATACAGTTGGTTGGACAATATTAGCTAAATAACTAATTTCTCCCGGTCTATCTGCACCCATTTCAATCACTGCGTAAGCATGTTCAAGGCCTAATTTAAATAAGGTTAATGGCACACCATAATAATTATTTTTATTACCTTCGGGAATAAGAGTATTACCTGACTGGCCTAAAATCGCACCCATCATTTGTTTAGTAGTGGTTTTACCCGCACTGCCAGTAATACCAACGATAGGAAGCGTAAATTTTTCCCGCCAATAGCGCGCTAACTCACCAAGGGCCATATGCGTACTTGGCACAATAATTTGTGGCAAATAGCTGTTAACTTTTCGTTCAACTAATAATGCCGCGGCGCCATTTTCTTCGGCTTTATTAATAAACTCATGGCCGTCAAAATTTTCACCTTTTATAGCCACAAATAAATTGCCAGGCAAGATAGTACGGGTATCAATACTGACACCAGTGAAAGTAACATCTTCACCATACTGTTCAACATTGAGGGCTTTTGCCGCTTCATAAACACTGAGTTCTATCATTTTGTCCTTTTGAAAATTTTCCCAGCTCCCCTCGCCCGCTTGCGGGAGAGGGCCAGGGTGAGGGCATCTAAATTGTCGAGCAAGATAACCTACTCTGAGCCATCTGTAAATTAACTTTTTACAAATTAAAAGGTAGGCAATTCAATTAGTAATAATTCTGTATCAGTTTTGGCCTGAATATTAATATGGGTTTCTTTGGTTATTTCTGCGGCATCGCGAGTGTTTATTAATTGACCATTTAACTCTGCTTGCCCTGTTGAAATTATTAAATAAGCAGGATTAGCTAAATGATGTTCTATAACGTCACCAGCACGAATTTTAGCCCCATAAATAGCCGCATCTTGATGAATAAATAAAGGCTTATGAATTTGATCAACCTCACGGCCCGAAACTAATAAAGTTAGTTTATCGACTGCATATTCCCGCGGAAATTGTTTAGCATCCCAGCGCGGTGTAACGCCCTTCTGGCTTGGTAAAATCCAAATCTGAAATAGTTGAGTGCTTTCATTTTCTTCATTGCGTTCAGCATGTTGAATACCTGTCCCTGCCGACATCACTTGCACATCCCCCGCAGCTGTGCGGCCAATATTGCCTAAACTATCTTCATGGGTAATTGCTCCCTTGCGAACATAAGTAATAATTTCCATATCGTGATGCGCGTGTTTACCAAACCCTGTATGGGCTTCAATGGTATCATCATTCACCACTCGCAACACCCCAAAACCCATTTTGTTTTCATCATAATAATCGGCAAAACTAAAATGATGATGAGCATCCAACCAACCATGTGCTTGATGACCAAACTCTTCAAAACGATTAATTTTAATCATGTTATTGCTCCTGTAGACTTAATGTGCACTTTACCTAATTTTAGCTAGAAAGTCCAAATTCCCTAGTATTTTATTCCCTATCGATTGCTAATAGGGTAAGATCTTTCATTGATTGATAAAGAGAGAACAATGACTAACTGGATAACAGGCACCTGTGAAGCAAATGGGATTGACATGCACTACGTCCGCACCGGCGGCGACAAACCCCCTGTCATTCTGTTGCACGGGCTAATGTTAAATGGAGCATGCTGGACTTCTTTAGCAAGGGCGTTGGAAGCAGATTACGACGTTATCATGCCGGACGCTCGAGGACACGGATATTCAAGTACTCCGAATCATGGTTACTGTTATGAGAATCTTGCTGCTGATGTCGTGAGCTTTATCGATGCCCTGGGACTCACCACCCCCGTGCTACTTGGCCATTCTATGGGAGGCATGACAGCGGCTGTGGTTGCTAGTCGGAACGCTAAGCGACTGCGAGGGCTTGTCTTAGCTGATCCAACCTTCCTGACACCGCAACTTCAGCGTGAAGTCTACGAAAGTGATGTCGCTGATCAGCATCGCCGAATTCTCAACCAGCCAAAGGAAGATTATTTAGCTGCAGTTCGGGCTCGGCCCAGCCATCGCTCACTAGAACTTATTGAACTATTCGCAGAGGCAAGATTTCAAACTAGTATGTTTGCCTTTGAAATTTTGATGCCACCGAATCCTGATTACGTACAACTGATCAACACTCTCAATGTTCCAAGCCTGCTCGTCATTGGCGACGTTGGCGCAATAGTCACCCCTACCGTGGCCACAGAACTTGCTGGGCTTAATCAACACTTAAAGGTCGTACAAATAGCGGAAGCGGGTCATGCGGTTCCCTATGATCAACCCGAACGTTTTTCCGCCGTCGTTCAAACTTTTTTGCGCTCATTGAAGGTAGGAATCCAGTGATTTTCGTAGGGTGGCTTAAGGAGCGACAGCGACGTAGCCGCCAGCATTTTGATTTCTGTTTTATCCCCTCGCCCGCTTGCGGGAGAGGGTTAGGGTGAGGGTTTTTATTTAAAATTATTTTGCTTGACTTTTCACACATAAACATTATAATTTTGGCTTAAGAAAGGTAAATCCTTACAGGTGGGGTTCCGGATGGTTCCTCGTAAATAGCGTGTAAGGTTCTTTCTTTTTTTATGCCTTATAAACCGCGTATTCTTCCATTACCATCAAATTAGTATAATCGTCATTGTTTTTATTATGCTCATATTCGCAACCAATCAGATGCTGAATGATTTCAGCGTATGAATAGTCTTGATGTTCATATTTCCTAAATATCGACCAACAAACACCATCAACTATTTGCAAGCATTTTTCTGATTCGCTAGATTGAATAATAACTTCTAGTTTTATTTTATGCTTCTTAAGTACTTGCTCCTCAATATATTCTTTAAAAGCTTGATTAAGAAATTTATTAGTTTCACGACGAGAAGCAATTAATCTTATACCTTTACTTTTAGAATATTTGGGTTGGTTAGCAAAAATCTGATTTAGAAGAATACCTGTCATATATTTATAAATAAGTTGTGGTTGGTTTTTAAAAATAGAATTGATTTTTACTTTATTAAAATAAATAACCATAACTGAAACATCTTTACGATTAGCCAATAAACCAAGTAATTTCTTCCTGGTTTGTGGTTTTTCTTTAGCAAAATGTAAAGTATTAGCATGCGTTTTTAACTCATGTGGAGCAAAACCACCAAATACTTTTTTAACTAATTTTTCAAGAGATCCTTTGCATTCGCTAGGCACACATAAAATAGTAATTACAAAATATTTACTGCTTTTATTTCTGCTCAAATCAAAACCCAGGCATCCACTTTCATCTAGAAACAAATCGAACAAAATATACTCCAAAATTGCAATTTATTTATTCTAAAACTTAAGCACATAATTCTAACAGGCTAACGAGCATATAAGACTAAAATTTTGGGGAATATTTTGTGCTCAAACAAAAACAACTGTCGGCTTGGCTTTACTCATACAGCACAGGTAAATTAAAGCTTTACCTTGTAAAGCCGTAAGCCGATCTACCCAACAAATGGAATAGCCAGAAGCTATGAACGAGGCGATAAAGCTTGGTATGAAGAATTCAAACCATATATTATTAAACAGCTAGAAATGAAGGCGAAAAAAAACACGGTACCAGTTATGAGAACCCCAATATATCGTTAGGTCGACCGATGGAAGGCCCTCCCTATTGGCTCATAACGAGGATATTACCCGTCAATTAATATTATAACAAACCTGCCTAAAAAATCAACCCAGAGCCTTGTCCAATACCATTTGACAAACCCCCTACTTCCTCCTATGATTGCTACACGTGCGTCAAAACACAAGTATAGCGGAAAAATCCGCTATTAACTTTTCACCGTTATAGCGGATTTTTTCTACCTGGCGTTTCCATGCCAGGTGGAAGCTATCTGTAAAGACGCTTGCCCGGCTATACTCGGGTTTTGAACCACCTGGCACCTTTTTTAAAGGTTATTAAACAAATTTCATGTGATGGGGTAACAGCCAAAAGCAAATCCCCCTTAATCCCCCTTTTTCAAAGGGGGAAATCACTTGCGATTTTATAGGGAACCCCAGGCATGGCAAAACAATCTAAAATTCCTCCGCGAATTCCTAACCCCTATTTCGAACCTGTTTGTAGCCCGAGCCCACTCAATGAAATTTATGAGTTATTGCCACGCTTGCAGCAACTTGAGACAAGTGATTCGTTAACAGAAGATGATGCACAGTATTTAGAAGCGCTGAGTGTTTATACGCGTCGGGTGAATACGGTAGTGTTGCGAGGTTTGCAAGGTACATGTGGTATTTTAAGCCAAGCAAGTTGCAATGAGGTAGTACAATTTGCCAATCGCGATTTAATGAATTTGGCTGATTTATTGTGTTTGAATTTAGATTTAGTGACGGTGAATATGGAATTGGAGCGAGCGGTGATGCAGACGATGCAAAAGCCTGCTCTGCCGGATAATTGCTAGCGCAATTTCCAGGGCTATAAATTAAAATTCTAAGCAGTATGTGGATGTTTTTTAATCCATTCTTTTAACGCCTTATCCATACGACTCTGCCAACCTGAACCAAAAGATTTAAAATAATCTATTACTTCTGCACTATATCGCAAGGTGACCGCGATTTTAACTGGATGTTTTTGTGGGCCGCGCTGGCCTATTTTTCGTTTAGGTAAAACTTTTAATAATTCATCTGGCAATACTTCATGCGCTGGACGCATAGATTTAATATCATCTTCAGTTAATTCACGAACCTCACCTGTCTCATTGCTAAATGGTATTTTTTTCATAATAATATATCTCACGTAAATTGGCTTTTCGAAAACTGATTACACGAACTCCATTTTTAATTGGCGTAAAACAAATAATATGTAACCTATTTCCTAAATAACCTGTTGCAATAAATCGTTGCTCAGGGTATTCATTACGAACATCTTCTTTATAGATAGCTGTTTCCCAATCAAAATCCGCTACCTTTTCAAAAGGTAAACCACGTTCTAGATTATTTTTATCAGATTTTACTGGATCAAAATCAATTTTCATTAAAAATCTCTATATTTAATTGTAGTAACAAAAAAATAAAATGTCAATATTTATTTTGATGCGTTAAATTAATATAGTAATTTAAAGTAATGATTTTGTAAAGTTTAATACTGGATCCCAGATAATTGAAAAAGCTATTTTTACCTAGATTCCCGCCTACGCGGGAACGACGGAATTTTTCCGGACACTAGCGCGCAAGCGGGCGAGGGGATTAACTAGCAAAACAGCGTTTTACTTCTTCTTCGTCGCTGAAAGGATGGCGCGTGCCTTCCACTTCTTGATATTCTTCATGGCCTTTGCCGGCAATTAAAATCATGTCTTCGGAGCTAGCGTGAGCAATGGCATATTGAATGGCTAAGGCGCGATCGGGTTCGATGACATAATTTACTCCAGCACGAAGGCCGACACTAATATCAGCAATAATATCTTTAGAAGTTTCATTACGACGATTATCATCCGTTAAGATAATGCGACTCGCATAGTTACTGGCTATTTCGCCCATCAAAGGACGTTTGGTTTTATCACGATTGCCACCACAGCCAAACACACACCATAATTCTTTGGGGCGATAAGCTTGCAACGTTTGCAAAACTTTTTCTAAGGCATCGGGCGTATGCGCATAATCAATGATTACGCGCGGTTTGCCAGTTGCGGCAACTAATTGCATGCGGCCTTTTACCGCTGAAATACGCGGTAATTGCGCTAACACATCAGACAATGATTCACCTAAAGAAACTAAGGTAGTAATCACCGCTAACACATTGCTTAAATTAAATTGGCCTAATAATGGCACAGTGAACTCACCTTCGCCCCAAGGTGAATTTATTTTGGCATAAATTCCATCTTGATCATAACGGGCTTTTTCCACAAAAATGCATGGCGCTGCTAACTCATTGACACAATGTCTATTAACACTATACGCTGCAATACAAGGCCGAGATTCATCACCTTGTTTGGGATAGACACACGTATTTTGTTGACTTAATTCATCGATCCAAACTTGCCCATAGGCATCATCACCATTTAACACGCATAATCTGGGTTTCACTTCAGTAAATAATTTTTTCTTTACTTCGGCATAATTTTCCATGGTGCCATGATAATCTAAATGATCTTGGGTTAAGTTAGTAAATACACTCGCGGCAAAATGAATGCCTGTTACGCGATGTTGTGCTAAGGCATGTGATGCGACTTCCATCGCTACGCTATGAAAACCTTGATCGCGCATTTTAGCCAACACGGATTGAATAGTAATAGCATCCGGCGTGGTATTAATGGTTTTTTGTAATTCCCCCAAGGGACCATATCCCAACGTGCCAATGATGCCACAGCGTTTACCCAAGCGCGATAAAATGCTAGCAATAAAATGAGTGCAAGAGGTTTTGCCATTGGTTCCCGTCACACCTATGACTTGCAAAGATCGGGACGGCTCACCATAAAATCGTGAGGCAATGGCGCCATACAGTTGACGTAAATTAGGCAAGGTAATATAAGGCACTTTCGGTTCAGCATACCATCTGACGCTGGCATCTTTACCTTCGGTAATGACCACACTGCCACCAAATTGTAGGGCTTTATCAATAAATTCGCGGCCATCTAATTCATTGCCAATTAACGCAATAAAAATTTGCTCGGGTAAAATGCGCCGACTATCAATTGATAGGCCGATAATTTCACGATCAAATTCAGCGGGTAAATAGATCCAAGGCGATAAAAGTTCAATGAGACGCATAATATTTTCCAGTCAATTAACTTAATTTTATTTAACATCATGAAATCCCCTCTCCCGCTTGCGGGGGAGGGTTAGGGTGGGGGTTTCTAAACGCAAGCCCCCTCACCCCAACCCTCTCCCCCACTTCGTGGTGGAGAGGGAGATTTATTTACCTGAATCATCTTATTCTATTTCAATTATTTAAATTATCTGCCGGCACATTCATAATTTGTAACACCCCTGCCATGACTTTAGCAAACACAGGCGCTGCCACTTGGCCTCCTTCATAACCTATTTTGCGTGGATCGCTAATATGCACCACCACCACATAACGCGGATTAGTCGCTGGCGCTAAGCCTGCAAATTGAGCATTATGATGATTCCACATATATCCTTTAGGCCCTACCATGCGCGATGTTCCGGTTTTACCAGCCACTAAATAACCTGGCACTTGCGCACGCACAGCGGTTCCACCTCCTTCCAATACTGTTTCCATAATAGTAATTAATTGTTTAGTCACCTTGGGTTCTAAGACTTGTTTACCAACAGGGGCTTGATCTAATTTTAGCAATGAAACTGGCACTTGCACACCATAATTTGCAATTGTTGCATAAGCATGAGCAAGTTGTAAGGTCGTGGTGGTCATGCCATAACCAAATGATAAAGTCGATAGGATAAAAGGATCCCAATAGCTACGGGCTGGCAATAAACCGGCGCTTTCACCGGGAAAGCCGCTATAAGTGCTTTGGCCAAAACCTAACTCATTAAGTGTAGTCCATAATTGATTAGGCGGTAATGATAATACGATTTTACTGATCCCCACATTACTGGAATATTGCAATACTTGCGCGACTGTAATGGCGCCTTTGTAATGTTCATCACGAACAATATTTTTCCCCAATTTAAACCAACCAGGCGCCGTATCAATGATTGTATCAGGGCTATATTTACCATCAGCCAAGCCTAAATAAGCAGTAAAGGTTTTTAACGTTGAACCGGGTTCAAAGGTATCAGTCACCGCGCGGTTGCGGTAGCGACCATCTTTATCATCGGGGCGAAAATTAGGATTAAACGAAGGTACATTCGCCATCGCTAACACTTCACCGGTTTTAATATCTATCACTACTACTGAACCTGAGTCTGCGGCAAATTTTGCGACTTGATCTTTTAAAGCTTTATAAGCAATATATTGAATACGCCGATCAATACTTAAGGTAATATCTTGCCCGGGTTTAGGTTCGCGAATTAAATTGACATCTTCTACCACGCGACCATAGCGATCTTTCACAACTTTACGCAAACCCGATTGGCCCGCTAATACGCTGTTATACGCTAATTCCAAACCTTCTTGGCCGTTATCATCGACATTGGTAAAGCCTAGTATATGTGCGGTTACTTCGCCTTCGGGATAATAGCGACGATATTCTTCGCGTAAAAATAAACCAGGAATATTTAAGGCTTTTATTTGCGCGCCAACATCAGGCTGCACACCCCGCAATAAATAAATAAATTCACGATCAATATTCTTTTTAACTTTAGTTTGAATGGTTTGCGGTTTAAGTTGTAAGAGTTTGGCTAAAGTGGTTAATTGCTGAGGAGTAGGAGTAAACTCAGGTGGGTCCACCCAAATCGCATCGACGGGGCTGCTGACGGCTAAGGCTTGACCATTGCGATCCAATAGCATGCCGCGATAAGCTGGGATTTCGATAGTACGTAAAGCACGCGCATCACCCTGGCCTTGCAAGAAATGGTGATCTAATACCATTAGATAAACCATACGGCCGGTTAATGATAGCAACACCAACGCTATCAAAACCATGACTAAGCGAAAGCGTAAATTGTAATAAGTGATCTTTTTATTGGGATCGAGATGATAGGCCACTATAAGTATTACCCGTAAATATTTTCTTAATACCAGCGAATAATTGAGTAAGGCTTGTCATGCTCGCCAGGCATACTAATAAAAAAGAAGTACGTGAGGAATAAGCGGGCATCCAAAACCCCTTTATACTTATGCAAACATCTTTACTAATACTTGAGCAACAAACCTTGGATTCCCGCTGGCGTCGCTGGACGCTCCTTGCGAGAATGACAACGGTGGTAATAATACCCTATTTATTGGCTAATTAATACTACATTACGCGCATCAGGCACTTGCATCTGTAATTGGTTTTCGGCAATTTGTTGCACCCGTGCTTGAGTCGACCAAGTACTTTGCTCTAATAATAATTGACCATATTCCGTTTGTAAGGCATCTTGTGTCATTTGCTCATTTTGCAAACCCATAAATAAACGACGATTTAAATCTTTGCTATAAACCACCGCTAAACCTGAAGCAAATACCGCAAAACTTAAAACAATAACGAGAAATAAACGTTTAGATAAAAATACTTGTAATAATGTATCACTACCATATAAAGTTTGACCTAAAGCTTTTGATGCTGCATTCATTATATTTTCTCCACAATTCGTAACACTGCACTGCGGCTACGAGGATTATTTTCTAGTTCCCTGACACTTGGTTTTATCGCTTTCCCTACTTTTTGTAAATTCGCTTGGTGCTGCGCTAATTGCTGTTTAGTTAACGGCAATCCACGCGGTAAATTTTTAGTTTTATCTTGGCTTTGAATAAACTGCTTAACAATTCGATCTTCCAAAGAATGAAAACTAATAACTGCTGCTCTTCCACCTATTGTTAACACTTCAGCACAATGCTGGAGGGTCTGTTGTATTTGCCCTAATTCATCATTTACTACAATTCGGATCGCTTGAAAACTGCGCGTTGCCGGATGTTTATGGTGCTCCCATTTGGGGTTAGCCTTAGCAATAACTTCCGCTAATTGTTTAGTAGTTGTTAAAGCTTGTTGCTCACGCGCATCAATAATCGCTTTCGCGATGCGCTTGGCAAACCGCTCTTCCCCATATAAAAATAAACTATCGGCTAATACTTTTTCTTCAACCTTAGCTAACCAATCAGCTGCTGATTCACCAGCACTCGGGTTCATCCGCATATCTAAGGGGCCATTATTCATGAAACTAAACCCACGGCTGGCATCATCTAATTGCGGTGATGACACGCCTAAATCTAATAAAATGCCATCTACTTGGCCGACTATTTTCTGCTCTATGGCAATGCGTTTTAACTCGCTAAATTCTGCATGCACTAACTGCAAACGTACATCTTTAATCGCCTGCTGACCTGCTAAAATAGCACTTGGGTCGCGATCAATTGCAACAATTTTCCCCTCATTGCCTAACTGTTCTAAGATCGCACGGGTATGTCCCCCACGTCCAAAAGTTGCATCGATATAAATGCCATTGGGTTTAATTCGTAAACCGGTCAATACTTCGTTTAATAAAACCGGAATATGTTCAGGCATAGTTTACAAACTCAAATTTTTCAATGCATCCGGTAACACTAACCGCGTTTCAGCGGGTTCAGCCAACCATTCTTTACGTGAAGCTTGCCAATGGTCATGGCTCCATAATTCAAATTTATTGCCTTGTCCAATTAAATCAACGGCTTTATCTAAGCCAGCATATTCACGCAAGGCGGGCGGCACGACGATGCGCCCTGCGCTATCTAATTCTACTTCGGTGGCATGGCCAATTAACAAGCGTTGGATGCGACGCGATTGAATCTCAAAACTGGGTAAGTTAGCTAATTTTTTTTCAATTTCTAGCCAAATAGGGAGGGGATAAAGTAATAAGCACCGTTGTTCAGTATCAATAGTGATAATCAGCTGGCCTTGGCACATATCAAGCAAAGGTTGCCGATAACGACTAGGAATAGCCAACCGTCCTTTTGGATCGAGATTAATGCTATTAAGTCCACGAAACATAACGGTATCTCTATTAAAAAGTGTCTTGCTCGCATATCAATCCCTGCATGCTGACAAGACATCCTTATCATTTCCCTACAACTTCCTGTTAAGAGAACGTTGTGAAAGCCCCATTCCCTTGAGTAATATATTCCATTTTTTCCCACTTTTCACCACGTAATTACACTATAGCTAAAAAAAATTAGCTTAGCAAGCCTTTTTTTGTAATTTTTTCAAAAATTAGTAAACAGAGGTTTACTTGCCCTAGTCGTCGTTCCCGCGAAGGCGGGAATCCAGGTAAAATAGCGTTTTTCAAGCTCTTGTAATCAGATTATTGAAATTAATGGGATTAACAGCAATAATGAAGAAAGTTATTTAATGCTAGATTCCCGCCTTCGCGGGAACGACGGGATTTTCCCGGACACTAGTACCCGCTTGAGGGAGATTGCAGTTTTCCCCTCTTTAGCCTAAACTTGATACATAGAGGAAATTTGATTATGTCAGCTAGCGCGCAAAAAAATTTATATGAAAGTGATTTTCATGCTTGGACCTTAGAGCAAAAAGATCTATTACATAAAAAACAGTTTACTAAACTTGATTTAGTGCATTTAGAAGAGGAGCTACAATTAATGGGAGCTAGTGAACGACGAGAGCTATTGCATCGATTAAAAATTTTACTATGTCATTTATTAAAATGGAAATATCAACCCGCTTTGCAAGGTAAAAGCTGGGTCAGAACCATAAAAGGTCAACGTGAAGACGTGAATTATTTATTGCGTGAAAACCCTAGCCTTAACCCTAAAGTCCCTGAATTCTTAAACGATGCTTATCGCCGTGCTATTTTACTGGCCGCTGATGAAACCGGCATAGATGAAGAAAAATTTCCACTCGAGTGCGAGTGGACCGTTAAACAAATTTTGGATAATGATTTTTTTCCAAATTAATTTTATTTTTATAACAGTAGAATGCAAAAAACAATACCTAGTCAAATCAATTTAACTCACTTATTACAAGAAAAATTTAACTTAAGCAGTTTTCGTCCTGGTCAACGCGAAGCCATTGAAACTTTACTCACACAAAATAGATTATTGTGTATTCAACCTACTGGCCACGGTAAATCATTACTGTATCAATTGCCGAGTTTATTGTTACCTGGCATCACCTTAGTAATTTCCCCGCTCTTGGCTTTAATGCGGGATCAATTGAGTCAGTTAAATCAGCGTTTTAAGATCCCCGCCTTCAGCTTAAATACCGATCAAACTGAGCAAGAAAATTACCAAGCCATGCAAGCCGCAACCCATGGCGAATGTAAAATTTTATTTGTTTCCCCCGAACAATTAGATAACTTGCAACGATTTAATTTTTTCCTGCAACTCCCTATTAGCTTATTAGTAATTGATGAAGCACATTGTATTTCCACATGGGGGCATGATTTTCGCCCTAGCTATCGGCAAATCATTCAATTAATACAAGCAGTTGAAAAACGTAATCTGGAATTAAAAATATTAGGTTTAACTGCAACAGCCGATCAAAAGACTGCGGAAGATATTATCAAACAATTAAGTTCCGACCAGCATAAAATAATTATTCAACGTGCACCCATGGATCGACCTAATATTCGTTTATCGGTTTTGCCTGTTAATGGGTTAGCAGAAAAACTTGCCACTATTATTGAACTGTTACCCCAATTGGAAGGCACAGGTATTATTTATTGTGCCACACGTGAAAATACCGAATTAGTAGCAAGCTATTTGCAGCATGTAAAAATCAATGCGGTAGCTTATCACGCAGGTTTAAATGCCGATGAAAAACGTCTTATTCAACACGATTTTTTAAACAATAAATATCGCGTGATTGCCGCCACGAATGCGCTTGGCATGGGAATCGATAAAACTGATTTGCGCTTTGTGATTCATTTTGATACGCCAGGCTCTATTACCGCTTACTATCAAGAAGTGGGGCGGGCTGGGCGTGATGGCCAAGCTGCGAATGGCATTTTATTATTTGACAGTAAAGATCAAAAAATTCATCGCTATTTTATTGAAACCAGTGAACCCACAAAAACTGATTTTGAGTTAATGTTGCAAACCATTAAAGAAACAAATGAACCCAGTAATTTAATGACCCTTAAACGTTTAACAGGTCTGCACCCTACGCGTGTCACGGTGGTATTGGCTGAGTTAATTGAACAAAGCTTTATTGAAAAAAAATTGCAAAATGGCTTACAAGTGTATTTATTGACAGGCAAAAAAGCGAATCCAGATTTAACGCGTTATATTAATCAACGGGAAAGTAAAACCCAAGAATTAACTGCAATGATGCAATATGGTGAAAAGCAAGTGTTATGCTTAATGGCAGCTTTGCGCCAACGTTTAGGCGATACCGATGCTAAAGCTTGTAAACAATGTAATCAATGCCGCCCTACTTTATTTATTATAAATTATTCGGCTTTAACATTAAGTAATATCAATCATTGGTTAAAACATCGGGTAGTCGATATTGAAGGCAACAAAACCAATAACCTGTCAAAAGGGATCGCTTTACTCGATGGCACTTTACGCTCGCCTTTGTTTGTGCATTTCATGCGTCATCGATTAAGTTCCAGCGCGGAAGATTTAGGTATGAGTGAAGAATTATTAAACTTAGTTAAACAAAGTTTAGCCAAGTTACATGTGCAAACACCATTAGGGTGTCTTATTGCAATTCCCTCGCGCACTTGGGGCGCACGTGAGGCTTTATTAGAGCAATTAGCTGCGCATTTGGATATTCCAAATTACCCTAATTATTTAATATGGCATACTTTACCCGCTGCGCGTCAAGGTGAGCTATTAAATAACGACCAACGGCGTTATAATGTCGACAGAAAACTCACAGTAGCTAATAATAATTCGATAATTGTTAAAGATACGATTTTATTATTGGATGATTATATTGGCTCCGGCGCCACCATGAAAGAAGCGGCCCGTGTCTTGCGTAAAACCGCTGCCCTAACAAATAATATTATTCCTTTTACCATTGCCTCTGTTAAGTGGCGGTTGGGGCAAAAAGGGGTGGTATAAGCGGTGCTGAAAGATTTAGTATTTCAGTTACTTTATCCTGGCGTGCATCGGCAGTATATGTATATTCAATAATTCGTTTATGACTAGTTAATACAACAGTAACATTATCTCTAATAACACCCACTTGTACGATAGTTTCATTAGCTTGCAAGTTGAGCACTAAAGGAGTCCAAGTCAATAAATAACGCTGACTCATGAGGTGACCACACTGAAATACTTCTCTTTTACTAAAAGCAAAAATTGTGCTTGATTTTGCCGCAACACCTACTATAGGCAATGTATTAGGCAAACTTGCTTTAGTAAAGTCCGGGAAATTGCCTCCGCGTTGACCATCTTGATTAGTACCACAAGTATAAACTTCACCTTCTGCAGTAAGCAAAATAAAATGTTCTTCTCCTATCGCTATCGCGGTAACTTTTTTATCTGGGATCAATGAAGTAGGTGTGTCTAATTTTACTACTTGGTTGTTAGAAGAAATATATTGCCCACAAAAAAAAGCCTCTTGAGTAGTGGTAATTAAAATAATTAAATTATTATTTCCCATAAGAGAGAGAAAGCTAGGAACATGAAGGTTCGTCATTACTCGTCCCCAATTCTTATTTTCAACCCTTGGAATTTCTATAAAGCGAGGTTTAAAGTATGACTTATTTGTCTGTAAATTATTATAATGGTGGTAGTCAAGGCCACAACAAAAAGCTTGCCCATCCACCGTAACAACAAAAGTACCATATTCTGCAGTAGCAATGTCGCAGCAATTTTCATAAATATCTATTAATTTTCTCTTAGGATTTTCTTTACCATAAAGACTTGAATGACCTAATGCAAACACTCTATTTTTATTGGTTAGAAATACCCAATGCTTGCGTGCTAAGCTCGCTTTAATAAAATATTCATTGGGCGGAAGGGCTGTTTCCATACGTAATTTCCCCTCTGAAAAACCTAAATCGTGAGAAATACCTCCCCACCAAAAATATTGTATAAGGGTTTGCCACATATCTCGATCAACGCTTAAGTACATTTTATCTTTATAAAGCAAAAGTGTCGTGCAACTTACGCTGCTCAGAGAACCAAATTTTGAATAAAAATCAGCGTCTAATTTTTCTTTTATTTTTTCTTTTAAAAGAGAATTCTGATTAAAAAATTTAGAAGTGCTTGATAAGTGCAGAAGATCATCTAGCAGCAATAAATTTAACACGTAATCTAAAAGCTCAATTGGTAAACTTTCAAAAGGAAAAGTAGTGAAATCAATAAACATTTTAGCCAACTTGGGGTTATCTTTTATTTCATTCTTAATACCTGATATTACCTCAGCGATAATAATTAAATTATGCTGTTGTTGCCGTTTTTTATACGGATTAAAATAATTAGAAACCACTGAATCTAAATAGATAAATTTTTTTCTCAACTGTTCTGTCGGAAGCTGCTTCAACAAGGCTTGATAAGATACAAACCATTCTTTATAACTTTTAAACATAGTAATATTTTTCTCATAAAGTTAAAAATTAGATAAATTAGTTTATAATACCAAAAATTTAGGAGCTATCATATGCCCGTCAAACAACTTCCCAAATATGGCACTCTGAGCCTTTTTCAAGCATCTGAACCTATCACAGAATTTGGCACTCCTGAATTGTATGCCTTAATCGAAGACATGCGCGATACTATGATAGCCGCGAATGGCATCGGTATTGCCGCACCTCAAATTGGCGTGAATAAACGCGTTATCATGTTAGGTTACGATCACAACCCGCGCTATCCTAATATGAAACCCTTGCCGTTTATGATTTTAATAAATCCTGAAATTGAAATTTTAGATGACACTCAAATTTTTATGTGGGAAGGTTGCTTAAGTGTGCCTGGTTTGCGCGGCAAAGTGCCACGTTATAAAAAAGTAAAATATAAAGGCTGGGATCCAGAAGGCAACCCGCTTGAAGGAATATTAGAAGATTTTCATGCCCGTGTGATGCAACATGAAGTCGATCATATCAATGGTAAGCTATATCCTTTACATATTATTGACATGCATGATTTTGGCTTTGAAGAAGTTGTGCTGGAGCGGGCGATTGAAGAGAATCAAATGGTTATTTTATCTAAATAATTTTTTAGGTATCAACTTAAGGAATATGTCATGCCAGCGAAGGCTGGCATCCAGGAAAATAAGCTTGAGGTTATAACTTGACATAAACATTGCTCCAAACCTGAAGCTGGATGCCAGCCTTCGCTGGCATGACACATAAAATCACCCCACTCCATCTGCAAACAATCCCGTCAAATCATCTGCCGTTAAATTCGCTTTCTCTGCGGTTTGTTCATTAAATAAGCCTTCTAATAAAGTCCGTTTCCGTTGCTGCATGAGTAAAATTTTTTCTTCCACAGTATTAGTAGTAATCAATTTATAAACAAATACGGTTTTGGTTTGCCCAATACGATGCGCCCTATCAGTTGCTTGTTGTTCCGCTGCTGGGTTCCACCATGGATCATAATGAATCACAGCATCCGCGGCGGTTAAATTTAAACCCACACCACCTGCTTTTAAACTAATTAAAAATAATTTAACTTCGCCACTTTGAAAGGTTTTAATCGGAGTTTCGCGATCAATGGTTTTGCCGGTTAATTTCACATAAGTAATTTTTTGTTTAATCAACTCATCTTCTATTAAACCTAACATTTCGGTAAATTGGGAGAATAATAAAATTTGCCGGCCTTCTTCTAATAAAGTTTGCACCAACTCCAATAATAACTGCAACTTTGCGGATTGAGCTTTGGCTTTTTTTGCGCTTTCAATTTTTAACAAGCGTGGATCACAACAAATTTGTCGCAATTTTAACAAAGCATCGAGAATTACAATATGACTACGGCCTAAGCCTTTATTACGAATAGCGTCGCTTACTTTTTCATGCATCGCTAATCGTACACTTTCATATAAATCCCGTTGTGCGCCCTCTATTTCGATATTACGGACAATTTCTATTTTTTCAGGTAACTCTTGCACTACTTCTTGCTTAGTGCGACGCAATAAAAATGGCGCGATACGTTTAGCTAAGGCTGTACGGCGCTCGCTATCATGCTGTTTTTCAATAGGGGTGCGAAAAAGTCTGGCAAATTGTTTTTGTTCACCCAATAACCCCGGCAACAGAAAATGAAATAAAGACCATAACTCACCCAAATGATTTTCCATCGGTGTACCGCTTAAACATAAGCGGTGCCGGGCTTTAAGCAATTGCACAATTTGCGTAGCTTTGGCTTTAGAATTTTTAACAATTTGCGCTTCATCTAAAATCAGCAAATAAAATTCTTGCGCAATTAAAAATTTTTCATCCCGTACTAATAATGGGTAAGTGGTTAATATTAAATCATAGTGATTAACATCGGAAAAATTTAATTTTCGATCAACACCATGCAAAGTTAACACCCGTAATTGTGGGGTAAATTTTTCGGCTTCCATACGCCAGTTATACATTAAACTGGTAGGAGCAATTACTAAGGCAGGTTTAGTTAACCGTCCCATTTGTTTTTCTAAGGCAATGTGGGCAAGTGCTTGTACAGTTTTACCTAAACCCATATCATCGGCTAATATACCCGCTAAATCATATTCACGTAAAAATTGTAACCAATTTAAGCCTTCTTGTTGATAAGGGCGTAATATAGTATTAAAAACTGTTGGTGGTTCAACTTTAGTAATACCCTGGAACGTTTTTAACTTTTTTCCTAATTGCAGTAAACGTTCACCACCCATCCAGCGAAATTTTGCTATATCATTTGCGGCCAGCATTAACTCTTCGAGTTGCACACTGCGTAAAGCCGACAATTGTAATTTGCCATCTTTTAATTGTGTGTGGCTATCAAATAATTCGGTTAATACTTGTAATACGGGTTTAATACGTTGCAAGGGTAAAACAATTTTGCGGCCATCAGGTAAATCCGCAAGAATATTAGTACTCGGATCTAAAGTAGCAATCGCATCTGCAGTAAAATAATGGGGTAATTTTGCAATCGCTTGAATTAAAACTGGCAATAAATTAATTTTTTGCCCTTCAACCAAAATCCCTAATTCTAAATCAAACCATTGATTATTGGATCCTTCTTCAATTTCCGAATACCATTCACTGTCATCGGTTTTCACCAACCGATGCGGGTAGCTCGGATCTAAGGTTATGTTCCAGCCTTGATTTTTAAGTTGAGGAACAACATCCAAGGTAAAATTAACCCATTCATCAGCGTCTTGATAAATATTAAAACCAAATACATGCGGCCTTAATTGCGGCTGCAACTTCGACAAAGCCCGTAAACCATGTTGCTGCAACATTTTTACCGCATTCAACTCTAGTTTTTTATTACGCACAATAACTTCTAAGGCATTATTTTTAACTCGCGTTAAATCACTTTGTTGTTCATTAAATACCACTTCTTTACCATCATAATCAAAACTCAAATCCGCATAGGAAACCAGGGGCGCATGAATAAGCGAAGCATTGGCGCGCTGCGCATACAAGCGCAAACAAATCTGTGGGATAATATGGTTAAGGCGCTTTTCCTGTAAAATAGCTGGCTGTGGAGTGTGTGCGGGTAAAACTTGTTTTAATTTATTTTTAACTAATTGCACTTCATGGGGTTTAATGGGTGGTGCAGTTAATAATTTTTCAGCAATTAAAGGATCAATAGTGGTTTGAATCGGCCCTACTTTGCGTGTCGCTAAATCCACATAATATGGGGGCATAAAAGGTAAGGTTTCAATCTCTGCATCTGGCATGCTACATTTTGCAATTTGCTCGCCATTTTCATCCACACTCCATTCCAGTGTTGCTGTTCGAGATGCAGCTAATTTTAAAGCAGTAGATTGTGGATCTTCCCAAAAACAGCGGCCACTACTAATCATCAGGCGTAAAATACTCTCAGCAGTTCTTCCACGCAAATAAAAGTGTTCAACATTTATTTCTCGTTGACGACGTTTTTCCAGCTCTAGTTGATCTAAAATATCGCGATCTAGAGGAAGAATATACCGAGCAGTACTACTGTAAACATTATTACTTAAGGGTTTAACATGAGTAAAACTTCCTTCCTCAGATTGATGAGCAAGAAAAAAATGTACGGCAATCCCTTTGCTACGCTCATAACTCCAATGCGGTTTTTTTAATACATAAAGTAAACGTTCTTTTACTTTATCAGGATAATGATTTGAGTTTGGTGAAGTGTCTACTAGCGAATCTAATTGTTGTAACCAGGTTTGCGTTTCATAACTAATTTGAGGATTTTTAATCGATTTCTCGGGCTTCGCAATCGGTATATCTTTATCCAAACTATATGCCGAAATGGCTGCTAAACTCACGGCTACCGCATGTTTACAATCATATGCTATTGGACAATCGCAATCATTACTTTCAATTTCACCAAAATTATTGACAACAACTTGAGTATGGTAGATTTTATTTTGCGAGCCCTGCACTTGCCCAACCAGGGAATTGCACTTAACATCTTGCTGTAAATTAATTTCAGCCACTCGTCCTTGGGCAAAATACTCAAGGCCTCGCGCAAAGGTTTTGGGATCAAAATAGGCTTTAATATCGGATTTGGTTAAATTGAATTTGAGCATAGTTATTTTATACAAATTTGGGCAATCTGTTATTATACAGCTTTCAGCTGGCAGCAGGTATATTTATTTTAAATAGCTACCCTGGTAAATTGCAGATTTTATTCTAGACTTAGAACATACAACCATTAAAGAATACTATATTAATAACATGTTCTATCGATACACTATTCACGGTTCAATACCATTCTTCACTATACCTGGCGTTGACTCGTACCGTTTCCCAATTGTCACACTTAATGGAAAAGTTATTAATATGCTTATTACCCGTGCGCCCATTCCAGGGCTGCAGAATGATGAGTTTATTTTTGGCCAGTTTTTAAGTCCCGCTGATCGAGATGAGATCCCGGCAATTTTGCCAGATTTTCAACAACGTATAAAAGCAGTTTTTATGCCTATGCATACTAAACCTGCTAGATATTCTCCCCCCACTGCGCCGCCTTCTCACCCATTGAAAAATAATTTTGCTAATTCATCACCTATTGTTATTCCCTATACTCGTAGCGGAAGTGACAGCCCACCTCCTTTTCTTTCACCCAGTCCAGGAGCACCACTTGACTTTGCTTCCCCGAATTGGCAATCACCTTTCGCAGAAGCTGCGGCATTGATTTCACCTCAACCCGATAAACCACATGCTTTGCAGAAAAAGCGTTGGAAATGTCAGACGTGTCCGCGTGACTTTCCTTGGATTTCCGAGAGGACTGCTCATATGTACACCGTACATGCTCCTGGCTGTAAACCATTAAAATGTGAAGTAAAAATAGGTGGGGAAGTCTGCGGAGAAATGTATGCTAATAGCGCAGCACTAACCCAACATAAACTTAAACGGCATCAAACTGTACTAAACTCTAATTTCCCTTGAGTATGTTTCACCTGGATCGTATCCCCTATTGCAAACTTACCGGCTAATAAATCTTGTGCTAATGGATTTTCAAGATAGGTTTGAATCGCGCGTTTTAAAGGACGCGCACCATAAACAGGATCGTAACCCACTTCCGCTAAATAATCATAAGCATTGTTATCTAATTGTAAGTGAATGTCTTTTTCGCCTAAACGTTTCGCCAACCGCGCAATTTGCACTTCAGCGATATTGCGAATTTGTTCGCGACCTAAAGGATGGAACACTACCACATCATCTACACGGTTTAAAAATTCTGGACGGAAATGCGTGCCAGCAATATCTAACACCGCTTGTTTCATTTTTTCATAGGGTTCGATACCAGCCATTTCTTGAATCACTTGCGAACCCAAGTTGGAGGTCATAACAATCACCGTATTTTTAAAATCCACTGTGCGACCTTGCCCATCAGTTAAGCGACCATCATCTAACACTTGCAATAAAATATTAAACACATCTGGATGCGCTTTTTCTACTTCATCTAATAAAATCACAGAATAAGGCCGACGCCGCACGGCTTCGGTTAAATAACCCCCTTCTTCATAACCGACATATCCAGGAGGTGCGCCGACTAAACGTGACACCGAATGTTTTTCCATGAACTCTGACATATCAATCCGCACCATCGCATCAGTCGTATCAAATAAAAAATTTGCCAGGGCTTTACATAACTCAGTTTTACCCACACCTGTTGGCCCCATAAATAAGAATGAACCAATGGGCCGATTCGGATCTGATAAACCAGCACGCGAGCGGCGAATAGCATTAGCCACAGCGGCCACGGCTTCATCTTGCCCGACTAAGGTTTTATGCAATTCACTTTCCATACGCAATAATTTATCGCGCTCGCCTTCTAACATTTTACTGACGGGAATACCCGTCCACTTGGAAACAATTTCCGCAATTTCTTCTTCGGTGACTTTATTACGCACTAAAGTCGGAGCATTTTTTTCAGCGAGACTTGCAGCTTTTAATTGTTTTTCAAGTTCAGGGATTTTCCCATATTGCAATTCCGACATGCGTGCCAAATCACCCGCACGGTTGGCAGCATCAAAATCTAAGCGGGCTTGATCTAATTGCTCTTTAATATGTTGCGTACCTTGCATCGCGGCTTTTTCAGATTTCCAAATTTCTTCTAAACGCGAATACTCTTTTTCTAATTCATCAATATGTTTTTCTAATTCATCCAAGCGCTTTTTCGACGCTTCATCAGATTCTTTTTTTAAGGCTACGCGTTCAATTTTGTATTGAATCAAGCGCCGTTCAAGTTTATCCATTTCTTCAGGTTTGGAATCAATTTCCATGCGAATTTGGCTACCTGCTTCATCGATTAAATCAATGGCTTTATCCGGCAATTGTCGATCGGCAATATAACGATGGGATAAAGTGGCAGCGGCAACAATGGCGGGGTCGGTAATATCAACGCCATGGTGAATTTCATAACGCTCTTTCAAACCGCGTAAAATCGCGATAGTGTCTTCAACCGTCGGCTCTTCGACTAACACCTTTTGGAAACGACGCTCTAATGCTGCATCTTTTTCAATATACTTGCGATATTCATCAAGGGTTGTTGCACCAATACAATGCAATTCACCTCGTGCAAGTGCTGGCTTTAACATATTACCGGCATCCATTGAACCTTCAGCTTTACCCGCGCCCACCATAGTATGAATTTCATCGATGAATAAAATGATATTGCCTTCGGCTTTAGATAAATCTTTTAATACCGCTTTTAAACGTTCTTCAAATTCACCACGAAATTTTGCCCCGGCAATTAATGCCCCCATATCCAGTGACAACAAGCGTCGCCCTTTTAAAGCTTCAGGCACTTCACCATTGACAATCCGCTGGGCTAAACCTTCCACAATCGCGGTTTTACCAACCCCTGGCTCACCGATGAGCACAGGGTTATTTTTAGTACGACGTTGTAATACTTGCACGGCGCGGCGAATTTCATCATCACGACCAATCACTGGATCGAGTTTGCCCGATTCTGCGCGCGCGGTTAAATCGATAGTATATTTTTCTAAGGCTTGGCGTTGTTCTTCGGCATTTTGATCTTGCACGTTTTGTCCTCCGCGAATTTTGTCAATTGCTTGTTCGATTGCTGCCTTATTAGTACCAATTTGTTTTAATAAGTCCGTTAAGCTATTTTTGTCTTCTAATAACGCTAAGAGAAATAATTCGCTGGAAATAAATTGATCTTTGCGTTGCTGTGCGAGTTTATCCGTCACATTTAATAGTCGGTTCAACTCATTGGAAATATGCAACTCACCGGCATTGCCGCCCTCGACTTTCGGCAAACGATCTAAAACTTGGGCTAATTTATCGCGCAGTAGGGCGATATTGACCCCGGCTTGCACCAGCAAAGGTTGCACCGTGCTATTGTCTTGGTCTAATAAGGCTTGTAATAAATGCGCAGGTTCAATGATTTGGTTATCACGACCAACGGCTAAAGATTGGGCATCGGCTAAGGCTGACTGGAAATGAGTGGTTAATTTATCCATTCGCATGTGAAATCTCCTGTTTTAACATGCTAAATAAATGGGGGCTAACTACTTACTTTTCAAGTTTATAATGTATAATATTGTTAGAAAAAATACTCTAGGATGTCATGCCAGCGAAGGCTGGCATCCAGGAATTAAAAAGCTAGATGCCAGCCTTCGCTGGCATGACAACGAGGAAAGATATGGCTATTAATGACTCCTTAGATCTGGAACCCTTTGAAAAAGCAGTCCATCAACTAGAAAAAAGTTGGGAATTCTATCACAATGAATCTAAAGCAGAACTTAAAGAACAATTTCGAGCAGCGACTATTCAAGCATTTGAATACAATTATGAATTGGCCTTTAAAATAATTAAACGTTATCTTGTTCGAACTGCTACGGATGTCACGGAAATTGATAGTATGTCATTTAATGAATTAATCCGCACTGCCTGTGAAAAAAACTTATTATTAAATGATTTAAGAATATGGTCAGATTATCGAGAAAAACGTAATATGACAACTCATACGTATGAAGAAGCTAATGCTGAATTAGTCGTATCGATTATGCCAATGTTTATAGAAGAGATTAAATATTTATTGAAAGAATTGAATGAACGAAATCAACGAATATAGTATTGACATGCAACCCATCGATCGAGATTTAGTAATTAAAATCTTGCGCGAGTATTTACCTGAAAATGCTAGAGTCTGGGTATTTGGTTCACGTGCCAAAGGCACTGCCCGACGCTTTTCAGATTTAGATTTATTAATTGATGTCGGTGGTACTAAGCTTGATAATAAAATAAAAAGTGACTTAGCCTGGGATTTTGAAGAATCAGATTTACCTTATAAAGTCGATATAGCAGACTGGAATAGCATAAGTGGAAAATTTAAAAAAAATGTTGAGGCACATCGGCTTGAATTACCACTTTAGCTGTGTATAATTCTAAAAATTAGAAACTTGCCCTGGTAATAATACAATGAATAAGGAAGCTTTATTGGCCAAACTTGTGGCTTATGCTGATGTAGACGAGCCACAAATTAATTTACTCAAATTATATGTTCGACAAGCGGAGTTTGTTGCTCTTGATATTAATAGCGATATTCCCTATAAAAGTTTTTTAGGGTTTGTAGCAAAACTAGGTTATCAACTTACCCAGCTTAATATCCCTCTCTCATGCGCTTGTACTTTATTTACTGAATGGGCTAATTCTTTCCCACATTTAACTCCTCTATCACCTGATTTTTGGAAAATGTGTTTTATAAATGCAGGCATGCCTGAGCCACAATTCAATAAGCTAGTTCAATCAAAAAAAGTTTGCTTAGCTTCGTTTTATTTTGTTTATAAACATGCCACGCCCTTTTTTTATAGCCAGTATGATTGGGCGTTATTTTGTCTCACCGGGCAATTACCTGCGGTACAATATGCTATTACTCAACTTTTACAAGGTAATACAGCTGCTACTACTGAAGATGGTATAACGCCCATACATTTTGCTTATTGGATTGGCGGTATTCCCATTATTAATTATCTTGAATCAACTTATAATAATGCTCAACCATTACCTGATAACGTGCGCCGTACTATTTTACATTTCGCGGCGTGGAATGGTGAGCCAGAGGTGATTAAAAAAGCACTAACTTATAACCTGAATCCTTTAACTCGAACTCATTACGGACAAAATGCTTTTGATTATGCCAAAACAAGCGGCCATCCTCTTGCCTGTGAAACTTTAGAAACCAATTCAAATGTACCCGCAGGCATGAGATAACTCACACAATAATACACTTGCCTTTGGATTTTTTATTTCGCTTAGCTGCTTGTACAGGATTTGGCGCAAAACTTGACCCAGAAATTGGTGCAGGAATTGGTATCGCCAATACTGGCGGCCTGGAAACTGACATCAAATATTGCCTAATAGTAGGATTATTAGCATAGTCCAAGGGCCTTCTACCCTTGGCATTAATAAGATTAGGATCGGCCCCAGCATCCATTGCTAATCTAATTGTTTCTGCATCATTATGTTTGGCAGCTAAATGTAAAATAGTCATACCGTTATAAAAGGTATTTAATATTTTAACAGTCTGAGCTGTTTTAGGTACTAAGCTTAAGATGGTATGTAAAGAAATGTTTTCAATTTGATTTGAAAAATAATAGGTGTAATCACTACAAACCAATTCAATAAAATCTTGCAATCTTATTGTTGATAAAAAAATTTTCCATTCTCCTATTTGATGATTAGTTAATGGATCAATTTCTATAGGTAACACATCTTGATTTGAACAATATTCAACTGTAACAAGAGTAATAGTTTTATAGTAATGCCATATTCCTTTTAAAAGCTGATAAATAGTTGCAGTTAAGGTTCGCCCAGGAAAATTAATATCAAATAGTTCATAGCTGCCAAAAGCATGATGTACTATTCCGACTTGATGCATTCGAGATCCTAAACCATCGCCTCTATTATATGAAATAGTTAATAAAATACCTATCGCGCAAATATTTTGCTTATATAAATCTGGTAATTTATCATTGACAGCATCATTAGTGTCTAATATTGACAAATAATATTCTTTGCAAAATAAATAAAGTGGAATTCTTTGTTCTTTTTGTAAATCAATTATTTTGTCAGCAAAATTTTTAACTTGGCGATCAAAAGTTTGCGGTGCTTGAATAACCAGCTCTAAACGGTTAGCATAAAATTCAAAAAATTTGTCATAATGTTTATCTTTTTGAGGAGCAATCGATTTAAAATAACTTTTCATCCATTTAATAGTTTCACCAAAACAATGTCCGCCAGCTTTGGTTCTATCAGGAGCATAAGCGGCTAATTGACTATCGCTAGTAGGTTTACTAAGCGCAATATAACGTTGTATTTCAGGAGTTTGTTGCGCAATCCAGGCTGGCACTCGAAAATTAGGTGGCAAATTGGCGCCATACGCTACCAATAATTTAACTAAATCTGCCTGATTAGCTCGACATGCCTGCATTAATGGATTTTTATTAGCATCCATCGGGTCGCAATGGGGTTGATTAATTAAATCCGTATCCGCACCAAATTCTATTAAAGCTCTTGCTGCGCTATACCAATTTGCTTTCACGGCTTGATAAAGCAACGTGGTTCCATCGGCAAGATAAAGATTAATTACTCTAGTGATATTGAAATCGAGAGTATGCGGCGACGGGTTGCGTAAGAGCTGAATAAATCGATTTTCATCTTTTGATGTAATAGCCTGCAGTAACCTTGCTAGGAATTGATCGTTAAACATTTCTGCTCTGTAATTATTATATTTGAATAATAACACGCTCAGATTAAGCTTTTCTTAACTACAAATTCGATAACTTTTATTTAACTTTTATTTCAATAAGTGATTAATAAACGCTTATAGTTGTGATAGTATCGCGTTTTCTAAAATAATCTTACCATAGGAAATTTCACGTGCCAGATGCAGAAGTCAACCCCCGAGTCTTAGCCCGAATTGTAGAATTATCAGAAGAATTGGTTCAATTAACGCTAGCTATTCATTATAAAAAAACTTCTCTTACTTCAGGAACAATCCATTCAATTGCGCAGAACGTAGCGAGAATAAAAGCTTTAGCGGCCACAGATAGGCGTCTCATTGCTAGAGTTTATTATATTATGATTCATAATTCCGCTGGAATACTTGCTGATGTTATGAAGTCTGATCATAGTAAATTAAGAAGACTATTTAAAATAGAGGAGGAATTGTCTAAAAAATTTACAAATAAAGAAGAAGAAGTTCTATTACGTAAAATAAAATTAACTCTTGAAAGAGATCTTCTTAATATGGAACTTGATCAAAATTTAGCAGAAAATTTTGCCAGAGTATTCGGCCAAAACTCTACTGAAAAGGCTTCACTAGCCGTTAATATTATTAATATAATTAAATATGTGTGTTTTTTACCTGGGGGAGTTAATGCTTTTTTTGCAGGTTATACTATTGCCACATCGTTATTAGGTATAGAGGATGAAGCTGGAATTGCTTCTGTTTCAGTGATAGTTGCCGCACCTATTTTACTCAGCTTTTTTTTGGCACAACCTGTTATTCCTTCACGCAAAAAAATTTGGCAATTTATTGGCAATGTAGGGTTTTCATCAATAGAAGGCTTTGGTAGCGCCATACCAGCCCATGTTCACGCTCAAACTTTAGGTAAATTTTTATTTAAAAATATTTCTGCTGCGGCTTTAAATACTGGTTCTTTAGTTGCGGCTATATGTAATTGGATTTGTAATTTTTTATTTGGTATGGATGCTAAAGATAAAGCTGTCGAACTTTTTATAACATTTCACCAGAATTATAAATTAGCTTCGCCCAAAGAAAAACCTATATTATTAGGCAGTATGCTGACACTCTGTTTTAGCGCTATAGTTACCAATTTTTCGTTTATTTATACTACAGGCGTCACTTTATCTAAAGGTGCTAATTGGATTAGCGATCACGTCTTAAGTTATTTTTCTGTTCCTGAATTAGTTTATACTATTATGAGTAAAGTGAGTACCGGTTTAGGATATGGAGGTAGCGGTTTCTTAAATATTGCGCAAGTATCGTTTTTTATTGGACAATTTCATAATTATAAGCAATTTAGTTTCTATACAGATCGCTTTTCTGATAAAACCCAACGAGTTCAACAGTTTTTTAGTGAACTGGTAAACGCGATCACGGGCCTATTAAATGCCGGAGCTATTTATGGATTAAATAGTGCAGCTTTAAGTGAAGCTTTAGAGGGAACTTGGGAGATAGCCGCTACGCTTTTATGGTGGTTTGTCATACTAATTGGTTTAGGTGTTGGCTTTTTTAACGGCTATTTTATGGGCCAAGGAGTTGTAAGAAAATTAACTGGATATGGGAAATTTCAGCCTATGAAACTTCCAGAATTTTCTTCATATCAATCGATAAATAGCACAGAATTTCCGCCATTTAACCAAGTTTAACTAATTATTTGCAACGCATGATCCAGCAAGACAGTTAATCGGTATTTTCAATCAATTTAGCCTCATTACGGGTATTTTAAATGCAGGCGTATTTTATGGGTTAAACAGCCCTGAGATTGCTACTGTAACAAATAGTGAAGATGGAAGTTGGGAAATCGGGCCGCTGATAGTATGGTGGATTATGATACTTATCACCATTATTATTGCATTACCAAATGGTTATATTATGGGGCAGAAGCTGTATAGATCAATAACAGGTTATGGCAAAATTAAGCCTATTAAAGCGCCAACACTTGAGCAACCTTCTTTGGGACCGCATCAGCCTTTACTGACCAATGGCTCTGACGTGTGATGCTGCAACGCATGATCCAGCAACACAATCGCCATCATCGCCTCCGCGATAGGTACCGCCCGAATACCCACACATGGATCGTGGCGACCTTTGCTAATAACTGTATCCATTTCACCCGCTTGATTTAATGACTCAATCGGCGTGGTAATACTAGAAGTCGGCTTTAAAGCAATGCTAACAATAATATCTTGCCCCGATGAAATACCACCTAAAATGCCACCGGCATGATTACTCACAAAACCATCTTTATGCAAAGCATCGCGATGCAAACTGCCGCGCTGCGAAACTACTGCAAAACCATCACCAATCTCTACGCCTTTTACAGCATTAATACCCATCAAAGCTTTCGCTAAATCGGCATCGAGTTTATCAAATAAAGGCGCGCCCAAACCCACAGGAACATTTTTAGCAATGACTGTAATTTTAGCCCCAATCGAATCGCCATCACGGCGTAATTGCGTGATTAAGTTTTCACACTCAATAATTTTATTGGCATCAGGAAAAAAGAAAGAATTTTTTTCGACACTTTCAAGATCAATTTTCTCTGGAATAATATTACCTAATTGCGCAATATAACCTTGAATTATTACCCCATATTTTTCGCGTAAATATTTTTTTGCAATAGCACCTGCTGCCACCACCATCGCGGTAGTGCGCGCTGATGCGCGCCCACCGCCGCGTGGATCGCGAATGCCATATTTTTTCAAATAAGTGTAATCAGCATGGCCTGGGCGCAATTGCTTAGCAAGCGCCGCATAATCACTGGGGCGTTGATTAGTATTTTCAATTAATAAAGCAATGGGCGTGCCTGTGGTTTTGCCTTCATAGACACCTGATAAAATTTTGACGACATCGTCTTCACGACGCTGAGTAGTAAATTGCGATTGGCCGGGTTTACGCCGATCTAAATCCGGTTGAATATCAGCTTCGGATAATTCCATGAGTGAAGGACAGCCATCGACAATCGCAACTAAAGCCGGGCCATGGCTTTCGCCAGCGGTTGTTACGGTAAATAATTTGCCAAGGGAATTGCCAGACATGGTTAGCCTATTAATTTGGTATGAGGTAATTTGCTTAAATCTTTATCAAAAGTAATTAAGGGTAGATGGTTTGAAACAAGTGCTTCTGCTACAAAATATTTAGGTTGTGTAGTTCGCGGCAGAGATCTTTCATATCTTGCAATAATTCCTTCTGCTATAGCTTCATCCATATCTTCAAGAGTGGCGTGCTTGTTTGTTTTAAGCAAGCCAAAGGCCGCTGTAATATCATTTAACTTTTTTCTCACAAAAAAACCATCTTTTTGCGGAATAATATCCACTTTATCGCCTGCCTCAATATGAAAATCGTGACGAATCGCTATGGGAATGGTCATTTGGCCTTTACTAGTTACTGATGATTGCAACATCTTACTTCTCCAAATAAGTATTACTTATGTTTTAAGTATTGCCTAACTTTAAATATTTGTCAATACATTTAATGAATTTTTAAATCTTCTGCATGCAATAAAAACACGCCTTCTCCACCGCGTTCAAATTCCAACCAAATAAACGGTAGCTGTGGGTATTTTTCCATTAATGCCGCTTCACTGTTGCCGACTTCCACAATTAAAATGCCATCAGGGCTTAAATAATTTTTAGCTTGTTGCAAAATTTTATCCACTAATATCAAACCATCTTGCCCTGCGGCTAAAGCCAACTCTGGTTCATGACGGTATTCATCAGGCAAATTGCTCATATCCAGTGCATCGACATATGGCGGGTTGGAAACAATGATGTCGTATTTTTTTAGCGGAATATTTTCCAATAAATTGGATTGATATAACGTCACATTGGCTTGATGTTTTTCAACATTAATTTTTGCTACCGCCAACGCATCAGAGGAAATATCGCTGGCATCGACTTTGGCATCAGGAAACGCTTTCGCACAGGCAATAGCAATACAGCCGCTGCCCGTGCATAAATCTAAAATATATTTTACTTTATGAGGATTAATCCACGGTTCAAATTGTTGCTCAATTAATTCGGCAATCGGGGACCTTGGA
>Ga0207024_10009_pt1 | contig 35745 bp, 27 predicted proteins | sample Alteio_BWMinCont_44_FD_153470 | JGI IMG/M metagenome (GOLD analysis project Ga0207024, IMG submission 153470) | Enriched cells from forest soil in Barre Woods Harvard Forest LTER site, Petersham, Massachusetts, United States -... | ecosystem: Environmental > Terrestrial > Soil > Temperate forest >...
GGGCTTGGTACATGAAGGTTTCAAAATGATGAACCCGATTCCACAGGAGAAAAGGCATTGTAATGGCAACAGCCAAGGCAATGGCCGCATAAAGCGATGGACGCTTTAGAAGCGGCCGTTCTTCTTTTGATAATACAAGATAAAGGAAAAAAGATGGAAGCAAAAAAAGACCCATCAATTTGCTAAGGGCTCCCAGTCCTAATGCCAATCCCATCCAAACCGCGTAACGCTCATCCGTTCTCCATTTCCACGCGCTCCACAGAAAAAAAGACCAGCTAAAAACCAAGGGAGCATCCGGGAAAATGGCGAGAGCGCAAATTGAAAAAATCGGAATGAACGTGTAAAGACAAAGGGAAAGAAACGCTTTTTTAGCATCATTTAAGATCGATTTCGAAAAAAGAAAAAAGAAAATCCCCGAAAGACCTGAGAGAATAATGCTGGGGAATCGGACCCAGAAGGCGCTTTTCCCAAGAAACGACGCGGCTCGGACAAGCCACCCGACCAACGGAGGATGATCGTGATATCCAAAGGCCAGATGACGCGACCATTGCCAGTAGTAGGCTTCATCTCCGGTTAAGGGGAGAGAATGGATGATGACGAGGCGTACGATTGAGACCAAGACCAAGAGAATGAGCGCAAAAATAAAATAGCGTGAATTCTTGTCGGAAACGGCCATGGGCTTCGTTATTCTTTAAAGGATGATCAAGTCCTTTGCTGAAGCCTCTCCCGCATGTCTGACAAACAAAAGTTCATACGAAACTTTTCGATCATTGCTCACATCGATCACGGGAAAAGTACTTTGGCCGACCGATTGTTGGAGCAGACCGGCGCATTGTCCAAGCGTGAAATGGAAGAGCAAGTTCTTGACAGCCATCCCCTGGAACGAGAGCGTGGCATCACGATTAAAGCACATCCAGTCCGACTTGCCTATCAAGCAAAAAACGGAAAAACTTATTTCTTACACATCATTGACACTCCCGGACACGTCGACTTTAGCTATGAAGTTTCGCGAAGCCTGGCGGCTTGCGAAGGCGCGCTTCTTGTGGTGGACGGTACCCAAGGCGTTGAGGCGCAAACCTTGGCAAACTTTTGGCTGGCGGTTGAAAACAATTTAACGATCATTCCTTTGATTAATAAAATTGATTTGCCCTCCGCGGAACCGGATCGCGTCACCAAAGAATTGCACGAGCATCTTCTTTTCCCCCCGGAAGACGTGTTGCGGGTTAGCGCGAAAATGGGAACCGGCATTACGGAAGTGTTGGAAGCGGTTGTCCAGCGGATACCTCCGCCTGCCGGAAACACCGAAGCACCGTTGCGTGCGCTTGTATTCGATTCGAAGTTTAATCAGTACCGTGGCGTAGTGGCCTTCATCCGGGTGATGGATGGAGCGATTTATCCGAATTTGAAGATTAAGATGATGGCAAACGATAAAATTTTTACGGTCGAAGAGGTAGGCATTTTCACCCCTTCGATGAAACCGGTGGAGCGCCTTGAATCCGGCGAGGTTGGTTACGTTATGGCGAACATGAAAGTTCTTGCTGACACCCATGTCGGCGATACGATCACGGCGAGCGATCTTCCCGCTAAGGAACCTTTGCCCGGCTACCGCGAGGTTACGCCGATGGTTTACTGTGGATTTTATCCAATCGAAAATTCGGATTACCTGATGCTAAAAGATGCGCTTGAAAAACTAAAACTGAATGACGCTGCTTTGGTTTTTGAACCCGAAACATCGCAAGCGCTTGGATTTGGATTCCGCTGCGGGTTTTTGGGCCTCCTGCACATGGAAATCGTCCAAGAACGGTTGGAGCGGGAATACAATCTATCTTTGCTCTCGACCGCGCCCAATGTCGTTTACCATGTTTATGCACATGGAGGGAAATTGATTGTCATTGACAACCCCGCACAGTGGCCGATCGATCAAATCGAAAAGGTGCTGGAGCCCTATGTGAAAGCCTCAATTTTCACTCCGGAAGAATATGTCGGACCTTTAATGGAACTTTGCCAAGGCAAACGCGGTATTTATAAACACATGGAATACTTGTCCAAAGGAAAAGTGTCGCTTCAGTATGAAATGCCCCTTTCTGAAATCATCACCGATTTTTACGATCAGCTAAAAAGCCGGACTCGAGGTTATGCTTCCATCGACTATGACTACATCGGATATCAGGAATCCGATTTAGTCAAACTGGACGTCCTTTTAAATCAGGAAGTCGTCGATGCATTAAGTTATATTGTTCATCGGGAAAAATCAGTTTACTTAGGACGATCGTTGGTGGCAAAACTTCGCGAAATCATTCCACGGCAAATGTTTGAAGTGCCGATTCAAGCGGCCATTGGAAGCAAAGTGATTGCCCGTGAAAACGTAAAAGCGATGCGAAAAAACGTTCTCGCCAAATGTTACGGCGGCGACATCACGCGCAAACGAAAACTTCTTGAGAAACAAAAAGAAGGAAAGAAGCGCATGAAACAGCTCGGAAAGGTTGAAATCCCGCAAGAAGCTTTCTGGGCCGTCCTTAAACTCGACGATTAAGTTTCTAAGAGTCTTTGAGCCGATTCATCGATTAAAGCACAATGTAGTCCTAGGATTGGAATTGGAAGAAGACCTAACTGTCCAGTGTCTCTCAGGGCCTTTAAATAGTCTAATGCCCTAAACAAGGCCATCTCTCTTGCTCCTTCACTGCCGCGATTTCCCCTGAAATCGGCACTCGCCCGCATGATAAGATGCACCGCCAGATCAATGTCTTCCGGCTTTTGTTCGGCGGCAACTCTTTCATCCGTCTTTAAATAGCCCGGCGGAAGAGTAAGGGCCGGCTCCGAGGGAACCCCTATTCTTAACGATCGACCCACCGAATCTTCCAAGGTGAGTGGAAACGGTGAACACCTTTCGAGAGGCTTGCGTTCTGGTATTGGCATTTAGGTCCTCCTTGCTATTATTTTGTCTATAATAATACAGTTACATCAAGAAGTCAATAGTTTTAGGGCAAATCGTGGAGAAGCTGTCCGGCGTCGATCATTCCGGTTTTCTCGGTTGGAGTGACGCGGGCCGGATAAAAATCTTTTTTATGCATTTTAACCCGGTCGCCGATGTATACGGTTCCCACAAAATGTCCACCCGTCCAAAGCTTTAAGGAAACCTGCGCATTAAAGGCTGCGGGCGGACTTCCTTTTTCTATTTTAATGGTTCGTAAGTCACTCAAGATAGAGACCGCCTTCCAGGGCGGAATACGGGATTTCTCGGGATGAAGCAAGGTCCAGTCCGAACCGTTCTTTTCAAATTGATACAGTTTGTTTTTCTTGACCACGTCCACTCTCGTAATCAACCGATCATTGAAACGAACCAAGTGTAGATCTTCGTAAGTGGACGGATTCATCTTTAGGTCTTTTAAAAATTGATTCGTGGTTAAAACTCCGTAAGCTCTTCCGGGCGGAAGTACCAGATAATTATCTCCGTTTCTTCGGATTGAAATAACGGTTGGCTTCTTATCTTGCTCTTTAATCGTTAAGGTGGCAAAAGGAGAGAATGGTTTTATGTCAGACACCGGAACAAAATGCATTCCGCGGATTGACAAAAAGGTGACCAGGAGTTGTTGCACTTTGTCCGCATCGGCGTCTTCTTTCACCGGAGACGTCATGAACCAATTGTCCTCATTTTTATTAAAGGTCAATCGAACACCGGGAGAAGCAAAAGAGCAGGCCTGGATTTTGTCTTGATCAAAATGGACCGGGGCTGGATTACGCCATTCCGCAATCGGTTTATTGGCCATTTGTTTGATAAAATTCGGGACCAGCGCAATTTTTTGATTGTTGGTAAAATAAGCGTACGTTCCTTTGCTGGTCGGATCCTCATCGCCGAACTGCATGTCAATCGGGGTGAATCCATCGCCTTCAACGTGCACCTTAATGGAAACCTTGCTGAATCCGTAGTCTTTTAGATTTTCTTTTTTCTCAATATCGCCCAGATCGTTTAAATTAGCCACACTTCTAGCCAAACTATCACATTGAACCGGATCCGCCGAATCGACAAGCGGTTTTTCCATTTGCCATTCCCCGGCTTTATTCTTCCGGAATGCAATAATCGTCTTACCGTTTTCAATTTTAAAATAGCGAATGTCGTCTTGTTTGATCGAGAAAAGCTTGGGACCTTGACGGCTTGGCGGCTCGAATTTTGAAAAATTCTTTTTTTCCACCAACAAAACATAACTTAAAAGAAGGGCGAATGCAAGCCCGAACATCAACGTACTTTTCTTCATTAACCCCTATCCTTTCTTCCAGACGACTTCTTCACGTTAAGGCAGAATTCGATGGATACCCGACGAGCGGGATAAATTCGTCGGAATAGATGCTACCTCTCCGACGAATTTACCTCGGAAGATGACCGCAGGTCATCTGAGAATGAGCGAGGAGGGCTATCCACCGAATTCTGCCTCATAAATTGCGCCTTTTGACCCATGTGGTCAACCCGAAAAGCACGCCAAAGCCGGGGAGAAATACCATCGACATTAACGTTAAGCGAACACGGGTTTGCGGATCGAGAAAATAAGGCGGATACTCCGCCGATTTCGGATGAACTGCAATCGTATTTTGGCTTTCGGTCAACCAGCCGACCGTGTTCAGTAAAAAGTCTTTGTTGGTGAACGATGAGCTATTAAACCATTGATTGTTTGCAAAAACGCTTGAACCGATAACGGCAATTCTTCCGGTTTTACCATTTTTCAAATCAATCGTTGCCACGGATGCTACGGGTATTACCCCTTTTTCAGAGGGAGTTTTAGATTTCGGCACAATTTTTTTACCCTGAATCGCTACGTTAAATGCTCGGCCCAACGTTGAGGTATTAATCACCGGTGTAATCGTAATATTTTTAGGGAGAATTTTGATTGAAGCGATGCTTCGCGAAAGCGGCAAGAGAATCGGTGGAACTTTGGTGGTTCCAATAAACGGATCGGTAATCGGATGCGGATTAAAAGAATTGGTCGCTAAAAATTCGCCGCCACTTCCAAAAACCGGGATGGCGGGATCAACCACAATATTTTGACCGATATCAAACCCAAACCGGTGTAAAAGCGCTGTCCATTCTTTTGCGGTGTCCATTCCGTAGAGAAAAAAGAGGTGGCCTCCGCGTTTAATATAATTGGCAAGCGCTTTTATTTCCACGGGACGAGGAGCATAATGCGGATCGATTACAATCAGTGCGTCGGCATCTTCCGGAATTTTTTGTCCTTTAAATCCTTCGAGTGTTTTTACCGTAAAATTTTCTCCGGACAAGACTTCGCGTAAGCGGGAATATCCGGTGGGATCGCTCAATTGAATGTCAGGTTCCCCGTGTCCTGAAGAGAAATAAACGGTCCGGACAACTCCGGCATTCAACCGGTAAATCGCGTTTGTAATTTTTTCTTCATCCGGAGGGGAAACTTGTTCTTCGTGACCGTTCAACAGGGCAACAATCACCGGAGGGGCACTGTTTACGCCAAATTCTCTTGCCTTGGCCGGTTCCGAGCGGGGATCGACAAAGTGCAGCTTCACACGTGGGGATGCCATGGCATATTGATGAATCAGATCCCGTGTTTGTTGATCCGAGGGTTCCACAAAGACCCAAAGGTTCAGGTCGCTCTTTAAAGTATTCAGCTCTGTCACTGAAAGTGGCGACAAGGAGTAACGTTTGTTCTTAGTAAAATCCCATTCTTTCGGGTGAGCCAGTGAAATCAATTGAATAAGGGCAAAAATTCCCAACAAGAAGAGAAGGTTGGTGGCTGTTCCCGTCCCTTCTTTTGCCGCTCTTGAGATTTTCATTCGCGCGCACCCCGCCAGGTTCTGCTATTTAATCCGTTTAACGTTGCTGCCAGAAAAAAAGCAATAAACAAAAGATAAAAAGTGATGTCTGAGGTATTGAGAACCCCCTTGGAAAAACTGTCGAAATGTCCGAGAATTGAAAGCTGTCCAAGCACTTTGGCCCAGAGAGCTGTCGGAAATGTTTGGGTCAGCCATCCCACAAGCCAAAAGCCCAGAAGGGAACCCAAGGTTAAAATGGCGGCGACAATTTGATTATCGCTTAAGTTTGAAGCCCAAAGACCAACCGCGATATAACTCGTGCCCAAAAAAAACAATCCCACATATTGACTGATAATGACCGGCCACTCAATCGGAGTAATTTGTTTTACCATGAAGGCGTAGAGGAGAGTCGGCAATAAGAGGACGAGAAGAATCGACATGGCTCCAAGAAATTTTCCCAGAAGAATGTCGAGGTCACGCACCGGATACGTATAAAGAAGCTCGATTGTGCCGGTCTTGCGCTCTTCTGCAAAAAGACGCATGGTAATCGCCGGAATCATGAAAAGCAAAATAACAGCCATATGACTGGATAGCGGACGAAAAAGCTGATCGACAATCGGCATGTTGGTAGTTCCATAAGCAATCGATTGCTTGGCGATGGCCAAGGAGAATCCGTTAAAAACATAACCGGTAATCAACAAAAAAGTCGTAAAGGTGACATAGGCCATCGGAGAGCCGAACCCGACTTTCATTTCTTTGCTCCAAAGGTTTATCGATTTCATTATAAGGTTTCTTCTTTCGTCACCAATTTGACAAAAATTTCTTCAAGACTTAAGGTGTGGACGTTCATTTCCAATAGCCCCCAATTTCTTTCCACGATGGTTTTGGCGATCTGTGGACGCACTTCGGTCCCGTTCATCGCTTTAAGAATGAAGATGCTTCCTTTGCCATTTTTTCCTAAAGCCTCAACATTTTTGATCCCTGGAACACCCGTAAGCGCAGCGCGAACTTCCTCGGGTGGTCCTTCCACTTTTATTTTAATTTCCGCCGCTTCATTCATTTGCTGGGTCAGCGATTCAGGAGTTCCCTCGGCGATAATCGTCCCTTTATCAATAATGAGAACTTTCTGACAGGTCATACTGACTTCAGGCAAAATGTGAGTACTTAAAATCACGGTTTTTTTGCCTTGAAAGCTTTTGATTAAATCCCGTATATCGCGGATTTGCTTGGGATCCAAACCCACGGTCGGCTCATCAAGAATAAGAACTTCAGGATCATGAACCAGTGCCTGGGCCAAACCTACCCGCTGACGATAGCCACGGGAAAGTCTTTTTAGGAGAGCGCCTTTAACGCTTTCCAATCCGCACTGATCGATAACCTTTTCAATCTGACTTCGCTTTTTCGAAGCATCGAAATCCCAAAACGAAACGACGAAATCGAGATATTGGCTTACCGTCAATTCCGGATAAAGAGGCATTTGCTCCGGAAGATAACCAATCCGCTTTCGAACTTCCATGACCTGGGTATTTAAATCGAACCCGGAAATGCGGACCTGGCCTTGGGTCGGAGGAAAGATACCGGCCAAAATTCTCATGGTGGTTGATTTGCCGGCGCCATTCGGGCCCAAAAAACCTAAAATTTCTCCCTTATCGACAGAAAACGTTACGTTTGAAACCGCTTTGATGGATCCAAATTCTTTTGTAATCTTGTTGACTTCAATCATGAGCGCTGTATGTTCTTGGATTAGAGAAAAAAATTTCCTTCTTTATGACTTGACTTTTTTCAAAATGTCGGTAAGAAAGTTCTAAGACGTATAAAAAGGAGCTGCCGAATGTATTGGGTTTACCCCTTTCGCAATTTGGCGATTGCCTTCGAAGAGTGCACTTCCCATGATTCCTTTAAATTTTTCTCAACGGCCTGCTTTATACTCTTTACGCTATTTTTCATAGGAACCGCCTGTGTTTTCTTTGAATCGTTATTTTAACATGCGGTTAACAATTTGTTTACAAATTATCTTTGGGAATTTGGTATAATGGAGGTAAGATGGATAATCCAGCTCCAAAATCAACCGTGGCTCCCCTGGGAGCAATTCATAGCGGCTCCGAGCCAACCGCTTTACCCTTAAACCCGAAAGTCATCCTCCAATCAGAAGCTGCTTCCACCACGGAAAATTCAGCCAAACTTCCTAAAAAACTGACTGCTGAAAAACACGCTGAAGAAAAATTGGCGATCCTTTTAAGCAATACGTCGGAAGCGGCTACGCCGGGCTTGCAACAAAGTTTTCAGGCCGCCTTGCAAAGCAAAAATCTTGCCAATTTTACCACGGCTTCAGGGTTGCCTTTTCATGAAGAGCTCGAAAAATTTGATCTTTCGCATCAATCGGCCGTATCCTTAACCGACATGGCTTTCGCCTCAAACGTAAGTCCTCAATTTATGAACATAAAGAATACAGGTTTGATCCTTACTTTTTTGCAACAAATCATGTCAAAATTACATTTGGCAGCCGGGGAAAAATCAGAAACACCTCATACATTCAAAGGTCGTGGAACACGGGAAGCTTCTTATGACGCGCTTCGTGAAGGAAGTTCAACCTTAAAGCCAACGATATCACCGGCTTCTTTTGCAGAGGCCTCTCGTGCACAATTTCAAAATCCAGGAATTTCCCCGATTTCAAATCCAAGCAAAACTTCAGAAAACTTTCAGCATCTTGCTACACCTAATATCGCAATTCCCTTATTGACTCCCGCCACTCTTCAAAAAGATCAAGCCAGACGAGACAAGGTCTCTAAGGCCGATATCGTCATGTTTGGAGGAGCGGCCTTAACGTGCCTTGGCGCCTTATTCCTTTTGATGACCGACCAACGTTCAACCGGACTTGTCATTCTTGCCGCATCAACACTCTTGGCGCTTCCGCTTTTCCGAAAACTCTTTAAAAGATAACACCCTTCAAGGAGTTTCTTCCGGAATAAAAGAACGAAAACGCATGACATCACACGCCCTTCCTTTTGGACCGATGCTGACCGCCATGGCGACACCGTTTACTTCCGACCTGGAAGTCGATTATAAACGAGCGGCCGAATTGGCGGAACACCTGATTCATCATGGAAACGATGGATTGGTGGTTGCCGGCACAACGGGCGAATCACCGACCTTGTCGCATGACGAAAAAATTAAACTTTTTAAAACCGTGAAAGAAGCGGTTGGAAAAAATCATGCTGTTCTTGCAGGTACCGGCACTTTCTCAACACGTGACACAATTGCTTTTACGAAAGAAATAGAACCCCTGGGATTAGACGGGGTGCTGGTGGTTTGTCCCTACTATAACAAACCGCCTCAAGAAGGATTGTACCAACACTATCGAGCCATCGCTCAATCAACATCACAACGGATTATGATCTACAACGTTCCCGGTAGAACCAGTGTGAACATGCTTCCGGAAACCATGGCCCGTCTTTCGGAATTTTCGAACATCGTCGGAGTAAAAGAATCGGCCGGATCGGTGGAGCAATTATCCGAAATTTCACGATTAACCCGTTTTACAATTTGGAGCGGTGAAGATGGACTCACGTTGCCCTACCTCACGGCTGGTGCTAAAGGGGTGGTAAGTGTTGCAGGTCATTTGGTGGGTTCTGAAATTAAATCCATGATCGCCGCTCACGAGAAAGGCAATCTAGAAGAAGCATTAAAAATCCATCATCGCCTTTCACCGCTTTTTAAAGTGCTTTTCATTACCGGCAGTCCCATCATGCTCAAAGCAGCCATGAAGTTAATCGGGTTTCCAATCGGCGGTTTACGGCTTCCTTTGGTGAGTGCCAATGAAAAAGAAATTTCAATCCTTCGCGAGACGATGGTTCCTTTGAACCTTCTGGCATAATGGCAGAAGAACTCATCACGTTTAACCCGGACCGTTTGTACGTTATTCCTTTCGGCGGTTTGGGGGAAATCGGCAAAAACATGATGGGCTTTATCTATGGCGAGGATCTCATCATCGTCGACGCCGGCGTCATGTTTCCCAAGGAAGATATGCTGGGAATCGATTTAATTATTCCTGACATCCGCTTTCTTGAAGAAAATCGAAAAAAAATAAAAGCCATTTTTCTAACGCATGGGCATGAAGATCACATTGGCGCGTTGCCTTTTATCCTTCCAAAATTAAACGTTCCGGTCTATGGAACGCGGTTAACCCTTGCCCTTGTCAAATCAAAATTAAAAGAATTTGCACTGCCGATTGAACCGGATTTTCGCATCATCACGGCGGAGGATGAAATTTCCTGCGGAAAAATATCGGTCAGCTTCTTTCCGAATGTTCATTCGATTTACGATGGACTCGGAATTGTTATTTCGACGCCCGTCGGAACCGTGGTTCACACCGGTGATTTTAAATTTGATCAAACACCGATGGCGGGGATGTTCACCGATTTTAAGCGTCTCGCTGATTTGGGGAGCCGTGGCGTACTCGCGCTTCTCTCGGATTCAACTTATGCTGATCGTCCCGGATGCAGCGATTCTGAAAAATCGGTAAAAAAATCATTTGAGACGGTTTTCTCGGGGGCCCAAGGACGGATTATCATTGCCGCATTTGCTTCCTCAATACCAAGGATACAACAAATCGTCGATACCGCCAGAGCCTATGATCGAAAAATATGCTTTATCGGAAAGCGAATGATCGAGAACGTCACGATCTCCAGAGAACTTGGATATTTGCTTGTCAAAGACGATGAAATTCTTCTTGAGGACGAACTCTCAACAACGCCTCACCCCACCATCGCTATTATTACCACGGGAAGCCAAGGGGAGCCTTTCTCGGCGCTCTCGCTCATGGCATCCAAAAGTCACAAGTCGGTTGAAATCAAACGCGGGGACACTGTGGTTATTTCCGCCACACCGATTCCGGGGAACGAGAGCCTGGTCTACCGGGTCGTCAACCAACTTTATCGCTTAGGAGCCGAAGTTGTTTTTAATCCGTCGATTAAATCCGATTCCTCCTTGAAAGTTCATGTTCAAGGGCACGCCGGTCAGGAAGAGTTGAAACTTTTGATGAATCTTCTCCGCCCGCGCTTTTTTATTCCGATTCACGGAGAATACCGCCAACTGGTTCATCATGCCCGTCTTGCGCGAGACGTCGGAATCCCGGAAAAAAATATTTTGATTGCCGTAGACGGCGACATTGTCGAGTTTTCTTCTCACGAATTTCGTGTCACGGATCATCTGGCCTTAACCCCGCAATTTGTTCATGGATATGGGGTAGGGGAAATTGGTAAAAGCATCATTAAGCAACGAAGGGCTTTGGGGGAAGAGGGGATTTTAGTGATCGCGCTGACTTTAAAGAAAGACCTGTTAACCTTAGAAGCGGAACCTGAAATTATAACAAGAGGCTTTATTTCCGATGAATCCGAGTCTTCCGTGATTCTGGAAATCCAAAAGATTACCCTAGGTTTCTTCAACAATGGCAATGAGAAAAAGAACAAAGACCCCGACATTTTAAAAGGAAATCTGAAAGGGGAACTGAACAAGTTCTTTGGGGAAACCATGGGAAGAAAGCCAATCATTATCCCGGTCATCACCTGGATATAACGGATGCCGAAAACCGCCAAGCAGCCGAAACGGGTCAAAAGGGAAGAGAAAAGAATTCCTTACGAGGAAGAATCCTCCTATTTCCCCTTGCACCCTCGAGTAAGGGATATTTTATTTGTTATTCTCACCGGAATTCTCATCTATCTTTTACTCAGTTTCTTTACAACCTGGGCAGGATATGCGGGATACGAATTCAAGGAATCACTCTTTACCTGGTTTGGCAAAGCCGCTTACTTTTCCGTCTTCCTCCCTATCCTGATGATTGTCTTTCTCCTCGATTCCTCACGAACACCCAGCTGGCTTCACTTAGGCTATCTAGCGGTATGGTTCATCAGCCTTACTCTTTTCTTTGATTTGCTGAACTTGGGAGGAAACTCCGCCGTTCTGATCCGGCCTCTCATTAAGTTTTTCGGTGAGGGCGGGACCTTTATTTTTTCTCTTACGTTACTTCTTGCGGCTACCGTTATTTTAACCAATATTTCCTTGCAAACGCTCTTACACTCGGGAAGATTGGCATTTATATTTTCTTTCTCCCTTCTGAAGAAATTACAACAGCCCAAAACCGTCCCGGTGCCCGTACACATTTCCACCGAAACGGAAGAAGACACTCCGGAGTCCGCTTCCCCGGTGATTGTCGAGCAACTGCCGCAAGAAGAACCCAAAGCAGCCGAGGATCATCCTGCTGAAACTGAAAAACCTGAACCTGAAGAGGCCGCGGAATCTAAGAAGCCCTTGCTGCATCCGGTTTTTACTTCAACCAAATCCAAACGAAAATCGGATGATTTGAAAGGTTATAAAATCCCCGCTTTAACGCTTTTAGAAACCCCTAAAAAAGAAAAAGGACTTCGTATTGAGCCCTCGGATTACAGCCGTGTCCTGGAAGAAACACTTCGCAGCTTTGGGGTTGAAGCCACCGTGACCCACGTGGAACGAGGGCCAACCGTTACTCGTTACGAGATGCAGCCCGCCAAAGGAGTGAAGGTCAGTAAAATCGTCTCCCTAACCGATGACCTGGCGCTGGCGTTGGCGGCCACAAGTTTGCGCATCGAAGCGCCGATTCCCGGGAAAAGCGCGATTGGGATTGAAGTTCCCAACAGTTCGGTGGCGATGGTTTATTTCCGCGACATGCTCAGTTCCAAAGTTTACCGAGAAAGTCCCCATAAAATGTTGCTCGCTTTAGGAAAAGACATCGCCGGAACACCGATTTACACGGATTTAAGGAAAATGCCGCACCTTTTAATCGCCGGCGCCACCGGTTCCGGAAAAACGGTTTGCATCAATACCTTGATCGCCAGCATACTTTTTAAAGCGACTCCCCATGAAGTTCAATTCATCATGATTGATCCCAAGCGGGTTGAATTAACCATCTACGACGGAATTCCGCATTTAATTCAAGAAGTCGTGACCGATCCCAAGCAAGCCGCAAAAACACTTCTTGATGTCCTAGCCATCATGGATGAACGCTACAATTCATTCAAAGAAGCCAGGGTACGAAATCTCGAAGAATACAATAAAGCTAAACCCGAAACACCGCTGCCCTATATTGTTGTTTTGATTGATGAATTGGCTGACTTAATGACCCTGGCGGCAGCCACCGTTGAAACCAGTATCTCAAGGCTAACGGCGTTAGCTCGCGCCGCTGGAATCCACCTTATTGTGGCGACCCAGCGTCCCAGTGTCGATGTCATCACCGGAATTATCAAAGCGAACATTCCCTCCCGCGTTGCCTTTGCGGTATCAAGTATGGTCGACTCAAGAACGATTTTGGACACCGGTGGCGCTGAGAAGCTATTAGGCCGCGGAGACATGCTTTTTGCGCCGATTGACGCCATGAAGCCTCTTCGGCTGCAAGGCGCTTATGTTGGACTTAGTGAAATCGAAGCCCTGGTATCCTTTTGGAGTCAACAAGCCGCGCCGGACAACCTTGTCCAGTTTCCAATCACCAATACGGAGCTTCCCGAAGGAAAATCTCAAAACGACGGGGATGAACTTTATGGTGAAGCCAAAGAAACTATTTTGCGAACCGGACAGGCCAGCGTATCAACCCTTCAGCGAAAACTTAAAATTGGATACGCGCGTGCCGGCCGATTGATGGATTTGCTGGAGCAAGACGGTATTGTGAGTGCCGCCGATGGCGCCAAGCCCCGGAAAATTTTAATCCCGAATCCGTTCAAAACGATTAACTGATCCATGGGACAAAAAGAACAACTCTTCGAGCGGATGACTTCTGTGGGAATGGTTTATGTCATCCTCAGTCAAGTGACCCAAATGGCGCTCGATCAATCCTTAACGGAAGATAAATTGCTTCAACACGAGCGTGGAGCGCTTCAAATTTCCGGCATGATTCATCATCATCCGAGTGAACGTTCCTATCTTGCACCGCTTATCCTCTCTTTTTTTAGTGAGATGAAAACCTGGCTGAAAGCGAAAACAAATGGACAATCATTGCTCGATTTTACGAAGATGTTTAATTCAGAAATCTCGAAAACTTACGAAGAAAAATATGAGCCGTTACAACTTGACGGGATGACGCCGCGATGGCATCAGCAAGTGCTTGAGGTAGGCAGTCAAATCATGAAAAAGGAGCCGATCTCACCGGAACAAATTGGCTCTCTTTTTCGCAACATCCCCGCCGATACGACATACGGCTACTTAGCGACGATCTTTTTAGAAGAATCGATGGCTCCATCCACGGACGACAAAAAATTAAATCTCTGGTGGTCTTTTCTATCCGGCCAAAAACCGTTTATTTGCAAGGTTGAGCAGAGAGGCTTATTCAGTTTTGTCGATTTTTTGCCGTCAAATCAAAATTAGACCGTTGTTTCAAGTTTGTTTTTCAAAAAACTCGGCGTGAAGCAGTTGAACGGCTTTGACTGCTTCCTCGGCGGAAGTTACGAACGTTAAGTTAATTTGAGAAGCGCCTTGAGAAATCATTTCAATATTAATCCCTGCGGAACCTAACAATCCAAAGACGCGTCCGGCAATTTCAGGCGTCGTTTTGAATTTTTCTCCTACAAGACAGACAATGGCACGATCTTTGGTCACCGTGACCTCGGCAAATTCTTCTAATTCAGCTTTGGCGGCATCTAAATTATCGTGATTGTCTAAGGTCAACGAAACGTTGACTTCAGAGGTCGTCACTACGTCGACGCTCATTGCATGGCGTTCCAGAACTCGAAAGATCTTCGATAGAAAACCCGGAGCCTCGAGCATTCCGGTTGAATAGATATTGAGGGCCGTTACGTTTTTCTTCATCGTCACGGCAATAAGACCCGGAGCTTCTTGGGGGCGTGCTAAAATCGTTGTTCCAGGATGCTTGGGTTCAAAGGTGTTTTTAACCAAGACCGGGATATTTTTTTTCATCGCCGGCTCAATGGTTTTGGGATGAAGCACTTTAGCGCCGAAAGCGCTTAACTCCGCCGCTTCCTGAAAACTGACGGAAGGTAAGGATCGGGCCTCTGGTATTAAGCGCGGATCGGCGGTCATTATCCCGGGAACGTCGGTCCATATTTCGATAACTTTTGCGTCTACCGCGGCGCCAATAATGCCAGCCGACAGGTCAGAGCCGCCGCGGCCCAAGGTTGTTATTTCTCCGGCGGAATCTTTTCCAATAAAACCTGTAATGACCGGGACGAGTGATAATGAGGAGATTGTTTTTTTAATGATTTTCTCCGCCTCCGGCAAAAGCTTGGCTTGCGTAAAGTCGCTCGTGGTCATCAAGCCGACATCCCACGCATCAAACGCTTTTGAGGGAGTGCCCATCATATTAAGACATTCCGCTAGGATTCTTGACGATAAACGCTCACCAAAAGATACAATCAAATCATTGGACCTATCGGAAAATTCTTTGAGTTGAGAAATTCCCGCATAGGTATTCGAAAGTTGCATAAAAAGCAGACGAATCTCGGGCAGCGAGATTTTGAGTGTGGATAAAATCTCGTCATGAATTGATTTTATTTTTTCAAGGAGCTTCGAATAATCGCCGCCGCGCTGCGCCACGCCCCCGGCTTGCAGCAGCAGATCGGTAACCCCGCCCACGGCGGAAACCACGACCACGGGTTTTTCATGAAGCCTGGAGATGACCAAGGAAGCGACATTTTGAATGCGTTCCGCATTGCCCATCGATGTACCGCCAAATTTCATTACGATCATAGCTTCCAATCATTCATTTTACGCGATTTGATTCCTCCAATGATGAATTGTAAAGAAAAATTTACAAAGAGATATCCGGGGTTATCGTTCGAATGGACGAGAAAATCGGTTTCGCTATTCTTAAGCACAGAGTATAATGAAAAGAAGGCGATATAGGTTTTAAGTAGGGGAGGGTCACCCGTGAAATTGAAGGCTTGCTTGGTTTTGCTTTTCTTATGGACGCTGTCTCTCCACGCTTTCTCTTATAGACCCTTGTTGATTGTCCCTGACTCCTTGATTGTTCCCGTTGGCAAAGTACGTGCTATTCATCTCTCGGGAATCCATACACAAAATGTAAGCGCTAGTATAGAGAATGAAAACATTGGTCATTTAACCTCAAGCAAGAATACTATTTTAGTGGAAGGTTTGGCGCCAGGTAGCACTCGGATTCAATTTTCAATGGATAACTTGATAAAATATACCAAAGTTTACGTTAGAGAAGTTACCGGCAAATTTCCTGACAGGGTTTCATTAAAAGTTACTGGAACCCAAATTTCGCCGGCTTTACTTCGTAATTTAATTATAGAAGATTTGAATGAAACCATTGAGCACAATCCCGGCGCCACCGTAAATGTCACGATTCCGCCCAAAGCCCTTCCGCCGTCGTTTGCGGAAGGTTGTGCTTTATCGCTCCCGGTCAAAGTTAAAATTTCGGGCGACAATTTTCACCCGAACCCCGAGAAAATGATCGTCAATATCAGCAATGAAACACTGAAACTGGGCGCACCGGGACATCTGATGGTGAGCAACAATCCCGAAAGTTTTCAGGAGCCAAGCACCCTCTTTAAAGCCGCCTGTCCGGATTCCTCACCGACACGTATTTTCTATCATCATTATAATAAAGGAAACGTCCCCTATCGATTTGTTCTTGAACTGACCAACAGCGATTCGAACGGTGCAAAAGTACACGTCCTTAAAGGCATTGCAGGACCTGGTATCCATGAAATATCAGTCGGCGCTTCGGCCACCGAACGTTTTTTTAACGCGGAGAAAAATCACCTCGGAAGAGTGGTTGAAATTAACAAAGAAAGTTCTTCGCGTTTACTCGCCATTGTGGTGAATCCAAAAGAAACCATCTCGGGCATTGTTCAGTTAACGCCCCTGACAAGCTCTAAGTTTACGGTGGACACAAAGATTGAATCAATTTCCGGCGCCGTTGATAATGCCAAAATGGCGGAAGAAATCGGTTCGAAACCCAAAGGAGTCTTTGAAGGCCCCGACATCAATTTGACCGGAGAATATACCGTTGGAGAGCACTACGCTTTTATTACTTTAGGGAAACAATCACTTCTTTCAGATCTTGAAACAGGAAAACCCAACCAAGGCAATTACGGCGCCTTTTACACGATTCGTATCAAAATCAACAATCCTTCCGACGAATCTAAGGAAGTTCAGCTCAGCTTTAAGCCGCAAGCCGGGCCCGCGAATGGAATTTTTCTCATCGATGAGTCCAGGTTGATTAAAACGCCGGTGGTGCAAGCCTTTGCCTACTACTCCATTGAGAAATATCGTTTGGCCGCTCACGAAACAAAGGATATTGTGATTAAAACTTTTGCTCAAGGCGGCTCGTTTTACCCCGTTAGCCTCGTGGTCCATCCCGTCGAGAAATAATTCTACTTTGCCAAGAGAAGTTTTTGATAAAGTTCTTCCAATTTCCTACCGTATTCCGGGATTCCAAATTTTTTAGCTTTGGACTCTGCGTTTTTTTTCATGGTTTCCAGAAGTTGGTCTTTTTTTAACAACCGAACAACAGTATCCGCAAAATGATCAAGATTTTCGTCAATCAACAAGCCGTCTTGCCCATCGGTTATCGTGTCCATGGCGCCTGGCGCACGGACCGCGACGATGGGAAGTCCGGCCGCCATAGACTCCAAAAGCGAAAGAGGATTGACTTCACTGGTTGAAGCCATCACAAAAAGATGAGCGGCTTTCAAATAATCCGGGATTTCTTCATAAGAAACCATTCCTGTAAATATCACTTGATTCATTAAGCCCATGTCTCTTACTTCACCCTTTAAAGCGTCCAGGTGGGGTCCGCCGCCCACCAATAAAAGCACGGTCTCTGGGAGAGCGTCATGAATTTTTTTAAATGCTTTCAAAAGAAATGAAAGATTTTTCTCGACCGCCATTCTTCCGACAAAAATTAACGTTTTTTTGTTGGCCAGATTAAAGCGACGGATAACCGGCTCGGAATTGCCACGGTTAAACTTTTCCACATCAATCGCGTTGGGTATCAAATGCGATTTTGTTTGTCCTCCATATTCCGCGACGGCGGGAAGAATGGAAGACGCTGGAACAACCACCGCATCACAACGCTTGATATGCTCGGTAACGATTTTTCGTATATACCATTGACTTACCGCTTCCGGGATGAAGAATGGCGCGTAATGGAGATAGATCTCATATTGAGTATGAAACGTAAAAACAAGAGGAATATTTTTTTTTGCGGCAATTTTTTCGGCAAATCCGCCTAACAAAAACGGGTGTTGAGTATGGACAATATCAAGATTAAGTTTATCCATTGTTTTTTCAAGTCTCTTAAAATAAGGAAGCGGAAGCGGAAAGTCGGCTTTACGAGTCAAGCGAATGGAGGGAACGCGAATGACATTGGGATCCTTTTCCCGATATCCTGAATAATTCGGCGCAATCACATACGTTTGATGTCCAAGACCCGATAATCCTTGACGTATACAATCGATTGCATTGACGACACCGCTCACGATGGGGTGATACGCATTCGTAAAAATTCCGACGTTCATTTTTTAAGGGTTCAAGATATCCACAAGGAATCTTTTTGAGTGGTAAGAATTTTTTTATTGACGGGAAAAGTTCGGGCAAAGCTTCACCGTCTGGGTTTTTAAAATGTAGCGGGAAGGAGATCTGGGGAATGGATCAACTCACATGCTTTAAGCGTGATCTGGAATCAGAACGCTCGCATAAAGTTCATTCGGTAAAGAACGCATACAATCCGGTTGAACGTGAATTACTTGAGCGCGAACTGATTTTAATTGATGCGCAAATCTGCTGGATCGAAGACGCCTTAGCGGCTAAAAACGCGGCTTAACGAAATTTAAGTAGATTGAAAACCTTGGGGATGTCGTTCGTGCCAAACCCAGGCCGATTCTATGATTGATTTAAGGGATGCGAATTTTGGCGCCCAACTGAATTCGCGGCTGAATTTCTCGGAAGAAGCGACAAGACTGGTTGAATCTCCGGGGCGGCGGCCCTTGATTTCGACAGGAAAGTTTCGGCCGGATATCTTTTTAACCGTATCAATCACTTCTTTTACGCTGTTTCCATGTTCGCTTCCGAGGTTAAAAGCTTCGGTACCATGCCCTTTTTCCAGTGCTTTTACAGCCAGAAAATGTGCCTCTGCTAAATCCATGATGTGGATATAATCACGGATACAGGTCCCGTCGGGGGTTGGATAATCATTTCCAAAAATTGAAATACTTTTTTCAATTCCCATCGCGGCTTTACAAACCAATGGAATGAGGTGGCTTTCCGGATCATGAGCCTCGCCAATATCCCCGGAGGGGTGGGCGCCGGCTGCATTAAAGTACCGAAGTGAAATTGAGCGCATTTGATAGGCCTGATCATAAGCGACAAGCATTTGCTCAAAAGCCCACTTTGTAAAACCATAGGGATTCCCCGGATTTTTTTCATCATCTTCACGGATTGGAACACGCGTTGGGCTGCCATACACCGCCGCCGAGGAAGAAAAAACAATCCACGGAACCTGGTGAGCACGAGCGGATTCTAAAAGCGCCATCGGTTCGGCCAAATTATTTTGAAAATACTTACCCGGATTAGCAACCGATTCGCCTACTTCAATAAACCCCGCGAAGTTTAAAATACCTGCAATGGAATGGGAACCAAAAATTTTCTTCAATAGGGCACTGTCAGAAACCCGTCCCTGAAAAAAGGGAACTCCTTGGGGAAGTGATTCGCGGTGGCCTTTGGAAAGATCATCCAGAACAACACAGGCGTAATCGTGTTCAAGAAAGCTTCGTAACACATGGCTGCCGACATATCCCGCACCTCCGGCAAAAAGAATAACGGAGTTCTTCGTCATGGTTTCCCCGGGTTAAAATTCGATATCAACCGAAGCGTTCGGCGCGTGGCCAGCAAGTGATAAGGCTTAATGGAATCCCGCAATCGTTCTAATGTTTTTTCATCCACAAACGCATACGCTTTTTGTTTTCGCCACAACGAAAGAAAAAGTTCCGGCGAATCGACATTGGCCATCGTTGAATCTGAATAAAAAATTAAACTTGCGGTTCCGGCCACATGATAGGCAATGACCGGGGCGGGAAAAATCGCACGGTAATGTTTTAGTTCCAGGGCCACGGGTTTCATCGGTTTATACGCCTCAACGATCGGGCTGAACCATGCCAAGAGAGCAAACCAAAACAAAGCAACCGACACAACGAGCGTAAAAAAAACGGCGCGGTTACGATTCTCGCGAAAACCAAAAACAAAACAAACGGCAAGACCTGCGAGAAGAATTCCCAAAAGTGGAAACAAATTGTTTAGATATCCCTGAAGTTCTCCCGATAAAAGCTTGCGAGTCCCAAGCACGTTTAAGCCCACCGTCAAAAGACCAAGAAGCGCGAAGATAAAGACAACTCCGCTGACCAATTCTTTTCTGGACAGTTTATCCCAATAGTGGCCAATCAGCATTGCCAACGGAGGGTATAGAAAAAAAATGTAATTGGGCAGTTTAGTATTGACCAAGGTAAACAAAAGAAAGGTCGATAAACCCCAGAGGGACAAAAACAGCACCTTCTCATCCTTCCGATCGCGCCAGCTTCTCGCCGCGATACAAGGCAAAAATCCGCTCCACGGGAAAAAACCCAAAAAAAGAATCGGAATGTAATAATAGATGGGTCCGGACTGCCTTAAGATTGGAGTAACGACTCGCTTAAATGTGTAAAAATAAAAAACGGGATAGAGGAACGAATCACCGAATCGCCATGATTCATAAATGAACCACGGCGCTGCAATCAACAAATAAAGACTGAGTCCTTTGAACCAGGGGATCGGCTTGATTTTATTGAGCCGTCCGCTTGCCCATAAAAACAATCCGAGGATGAAAACAGGGTAGGCCAATCCAAAAACGCCTTTGGTGATGGTTGCCATGGCGCAGGAAATAAAAAAGAGAATCCACCATTTTTCCTTGGAATCGGTGATCCCGCGCCAACCAAAGTAGATGGCAATCAGGAGAAAGGTATTCAGCATGGTATCCATCGTCGCCATTCGGCCCTGTACAAGATACTGAAGTGAACTTCCCAGCGCCAACGCTGAAAGAAAACCCGTTTCGCGATTCCATAACGTCGATGCAAAACGATAAACCATCAACAGCCCCAAAATAGCAAAGAGGGTAGGGAAGAGTCTTGCCGTTAACTCATTCCAGCCAAAAACTCGAAACGCCCCTGCGGTGAGCCACATGTAAAGCGGAGGATGACAGAACCAAGTTTCATGGTTAAACATCGGAGTAAGCCAATGCCCGCTTTGCACCATTTCTTTGGCAATTTCCGCGTAAATGGGCTCATCGTTGTCCCAGAGCGTCGTGCTGTTGAGGAAAAACCAGAACAGGGCGGCGCCAATCACAATCAAGGCATAAAAATAAAATGACTTTTTCTTATTCATGGAACGTAAACGAATGATATCCCCTTCGCGGCTCTAATCTGATGCGTAATCCTTCCGGTGTCCACGTCCAGTTTCTCTACAGTAGCGCGATCGGTAAGAACCAAAATCTCGCGATCTCCCTTTAAAAAAACGGCATCCACCGGCTTTGAAATAGTCAATGTCGTTTTGCGAAATCCGTTCATGGGTTCGTAAAGAAAGATTTTATTTCCTTCCAGTGCCGTCACACCAACAACTTGTTTGGACACAAAAAAATGATATGGACCCGGCGCTTCCAGAGTCATGGAAGTCGATTCGCCCTTGGCGGCTAAATCGAAGACTTTCATTTCAGAACTGTCTTGAAACGTGACCAGCAGCCATTGGCCATCGGGCGTTACCGCAAGATCCGAGGGAATAGAAGGCATCGACCACTGTCGTTTGATCGAATTGTTGGCCAAATCATAGACCGTGATCACCGGTGCCGATTTATGGGAGATATAGAGCTCCTGTTGCTTCAAGCTAAAGGTTATTTTTTCCGGGTGACTCGCCACGGCTCCCACCGCCAACTGTCGGCCACTATTAGGCGCAACCGTTGCAACAATATTCTCTCGTGACAAGGAGAGATACAGTAAGCCTGAACTGCTTAAAATCGAGCCGCCAATCTCCTGATGCAAATTATAATCGTGTCGAAGCGTTCCATCCGAGGGATTTAGATCAACGACTTTTCCCTTTTCGGAAATTAACCAGAGATCTTGATTGTCACTGGAAAGCAAAAGGCCACGGTCGGCGTTGAGGGTTGAAAAATAATGCTTCCGTTTCCCGGAAATCGCATCCAGGACGAGAACGCCGTGCCTTTGAGCCACATAAATCAACGGTGAAGACTTGTGAAACGTTTTCCCCATCATCGGCAACCACTGATGATACAGGAGGACCCCTGCTGACAGTAGGATGAGAACGATGACATAAGGGCGGCGCTGCAACTCCACCCCTACAATTTTTAGATAATAACCCCACTGCCGAATTGAATCAATTATTTTTTCACGAGCCGTGAGTTCCACCGGAACAGCAACGACGGGATGAAGTTTTTCGTAGAATGCTTTTCTTACGTCCGCTAGACGAATCGATCGCTTTTCAGGGTCGGGGTGTAAAAGTAGGGCCAGTAATGTGCGTGTCGATTCTGACACCGAAGGATTTAAAATTTGAATGGGGGTCAAGGGATACTCGGGAGTCTTCAGCGTCAAGAGAAAATAAAATATAGCCGCCGCAGCATAAAGATCGCTGGAGGATGAAGCTTGTTTATCGCCGGCCAATTCAGGCGCCTCAAACCCGGGGAAAGGATCATCGAAAGAATAGCCTCCCAGCTTCAAGCGGCCGTCGCGATCGACGATCATTGATTTTGGATTTAAATGTGTTAAATGATAGGGTACGGATAAATCATTTAAATAAATCAACACATCCAGGACCTGAATCGCCCATTCCAAGACTTGTGATTCCGCCATTCGCTCCGGAGAGAGTTCCAGGATGGAATCCAGGGATAGTCCCTCGACATAATCCCGAATCACGTAAAGCCGATTGGCATCCACGAAAAAGTCAAGCGTTTGAATCAGATGGGGATGACGAAAGGTTTTGATTACTTCCAGCTCTTTGCTCAGAGATTCGAAATTACACGAACCCGGAAAAAATTCTTCCGCAATCCAAAGCCGGTCGGTGACTTTGGCGTCCAGAACCAGGTATTTCGCCCCGCCTTCCCGTTCTAATAAAAGCTTTTGAATTTTATACCGACCGTTCAGAAGTGTTCCGGCAGCTAACGTTTGCGGCATGACATTATGTTCAGAGGAATTGGATGAGTTCCTCCGGGTAACACCTAATTCAGGTTGACAAAAAAGAATTTTCGGTTTATTATTATACTTTATGCCTACTATAGCTAAAACATTCAACTTAGGATTCGCGCGCGCAGCCATCTGTGAGCGCGCATGCCTTGATAACGCCGAAGTGGCTCGAGGAACGCTATCCTCCTATAAACCCGCGACAAAAACTATCCTAGACGCGATCGAACAGCATGGATTGACCCAAAGGTCACGGCCTTCTCTCCAGGATCTGAGAGGTTTCGCTTCCGCCTGGGCTCGGGAGCCGTTCGGCGATCAAGCAGCAACACGGCTAACCCAATATCTGGATTTATTTGAAAAGGATCATCCTGAACTGGTCAAGTGGGATACCGTCAATCGCAGCATGATCGTTTTCCCCGCGAGACTGGAGTGCCATGCCGCGGCCCATTCCCTGTATGGATCATGGTTTGCCTTTGGCGCGGTGAGAGAGTCCGATACGGATTATCAACCGGGCATTACTTTGCGAAAAAAAGAAGAAGATTATGAAGAAATAGGATGGATTTGTGCTTCAAGCCCGGTCCACGGCGTCTGTTTCGGCAACACGGAGCTCTTGGCCGTCGCTCATCGAACGCTTTTACGCTGTTCGATTGCGAACCTGGAAAAGCTAACCCCGGAAGAACGAGATATTCCGGATTTCCCGTTAGACACATCCCTGACCACCCTTGAACCCGGGGGAAACGGGAAACAGATTTATCTAGGCTCCGAAGACGGTTATGTTCGCTGTTATTTTCCCGCCGGCACGATGTTTAATCCCAAAAAAGATCGATGGTCCATGATGCACTTACCCAGCGATGCGCCGGTTACCGCGATGGCGGCTTTTCATGACCGCAAGAACAGTGTCGCGGTCGCTGATAAAAAAGGATATCTTTATGCCATAGACTTTCATAACGGCGATGCTGATCTGATCACGCAGCTGGATTTAATGCCGGGAGAAAGAGTGACTGGCTTGTTACTGGCTGGAAACCACCTTGTCAACGGACAGAAACCCCGGCACAAATACCTTTTCGCATTAACATCAAACGGAGCGCTTCATGGCGAGAATCTTAATAGCCTGGAGACTTGTCCGTCCTTGCCAAATTTCTGTGAACCGGGCATCAATTTGCTTTGGAGGGACTCGGCGTGGAGCAAAATGAACCTTACTTCGATCGTGGCCAAGCCTGCGGTCATTCGTCTCTACGAGTACACGCCGCAATGAACATTATCGCCATTGCCGACGGTCGACAAACGGAACTCCGTATTGATGCGGAAGACTTGCCGAGTCAGCTTGAGATTTGTCGTGCAGAATGTCCAGACATTACCGCAACCGTAAAACAATTTGGAAGCGATGGAGCAGTCCTCTATCATATTTATCCGGATAGAAAAGGAAGATTACGAAGTTCCGATGTTCTGTCCAAGACCGACAGCAAAGCATCTTTCCGTGCTGCGGATCTCAGCCGCTTCATTCAAGGCTCAATTCAGGATGGAACTCAAAATTATATGATCGTCCTTGGAACAGGTAGCGGTTTTCAGCAAATCATCGGGATGAAGATCAGTGAATTCCGTGAGGGATTGGCCAACGCCGAGCTTCGAACCGGAATAAAACTTGACGGAATTTTATTCAGCGCCTCAACCCACGGATACAATTTTGAAGGACTCAATGAAATTCGCGAACAAGCTGATTTCGCGATTGCGTGGAGAGCCTTTGAAAAAGCCGGGATGGTTCCCTGGGCCAGTTTGCTGCAACGCATGCATGAGTCAATCCAAACCGGCGAGGATAACCGTTCCCTTGGAAAGGCTTTTGTGGCTCAATTCAAGCAAGAAATCGAGCAGCAAGAAATCGCGCCTCGAGCCATTACGTATGTTGATTTTAGTTCACTTAAATTGTTAAACCAAACCTTGGATGCACTGGGCGGACAGCGTCCCAAGCTTGAGCCTGTCATAGAGCAACTTAAGAATGCCGTAAGAGAATCACAGGTTGCTTATGGAGACACTGGCTCGTTCGGCCTCTTAGGCCATTCCCTTCACCATCTTGATACGATGCGACTTCGTTGCAATCCTCGATTTGTACATGAAGCGCTCATTAGTTATCATCGAGCGGTTCCAATTTCAACGGCTGTTCCGGATTATCCAGGGACCGCAGGCCTTTCATTTTTCGCGCCATCCCGTTTGGATTATCAGCGCCAACAAAGCAATTCTGAGCGTTATGAGGATTTGAGGAATCTCGGCGACAACTGGAAAGAACTGATTTATGCAATTTCCCCCAACAATTGACAAACTTGGAAAAATGCGCTAATATTTTCAAGTTATGTTAGTCCAAAAGCCTTTCATGGTCGTGTCGGGCTATATTCGGCATCACGTTTCCATCGGTTGCTCGAAGGCCCCTGACCCATCCGCGCGAGATGCCTATGCCTATCTTAAAGATAGAATTGAACAAACTCCTGAAACAAGCCATTTCTCATTAGAGGAGTGGGGTGCTTTCGCCCCAGGACTTCGGATGTATCACGCTCGTGGTCTTGCGGCGGCCGGTTTATTGGAAACCATTATAACCTCGGCCAGAAACCAGCTGCCGATATTACTCGGTTGGGAAAAACCGCCCTTTAACTTTCGCACCGTCAAATCGCTTCCCGTAGGAGGGAATCCTGTTTCCGCCGCCTATTCGCGTGAAGGAAACATGCTTGCGCTTTTGACGGAAACCCCGGAAACGAACATCCTCATCCGCGATGGGAAAGATCTTCCTGGGAATTATCTAATTCCACTCAACGTTCCGGGAGCAAACGCACTTGCCTTTGATCCAAACGCTTTTCTGGTTTCCGGATTCAATGGAAGATTTCTCCAGCGCTGCTGGAAAACAAACGGCCCTGCTGACATGCCAACCGATAGAATGCCCAGTGAACCCATCACGGCCATTGCCGGCGGCCCGGAACAGAATGATGTCGTTTTTGGAACCCCTGACGCAATCATCAAATATAATTTCGCAACCCGATCCTCAAGGATTCTTTTGCACGCCGCTCCCTCAGTCACGGCACTAACCTATTTATCCAGCAAACACTTTTTGGCCGTGGCTGGAAAAAGCGAAATTTTTCTACTGGATCCTTACGTGAATACCGCGAAAATATCGCCGCGAAAAATTTTAGACGGTGACGAATCGATTACCGCGATCGGAAGCCTTCCCGCCAACTATTATCTATTCGTGGGAACGAATCGTGGAAGAGTTCTTGCCGTTCACACCGAAAGTTTGGCGCCTTATGCTACTGCGCAAATCGGCAAACCGGAAGATCACAGAAGGATACACGCCATTTGGGTATCGGAAGAATGGAAACAGATGCGAATTGTTTCATCCTCGGAAAATGAGAAGAACCGGTATCGCGTCGACCTGTGCAAGGTGGCCTAGATGAACGTCCTCCGGGAATTAATTTTGACACACGCAAGGAAAACCGGTGTCTATGATCGCGTCTCCAACTCCGAGGTCCTCAAAGATGATAAAGGACAAGACTTGTCCTCGGGCGATGAGATTCGCGCTAAAGTTCAGCGATGTTTCTCTTACTCGAGCTCGGTGGGAAAAGATGCCAGATTTCTAAAAGAACACGTTTTGGATCCGGTTGATATAGAATGTGCGGATCTCGTTGAACTGGAAAGTCTTTCTAGTAATCGTTTGGCACACAATGCTTCCTGGGTTGGTCTTGCCTCATGCGCCTTTTCTAAAGACGGGAAGCAACTTGGAACGCTGAACAAAAATAAAACAGTTACTCTTTATGACGTTCCGGTAAAAATGTCGGCCCGCCTTCCAGGCAATAATGTAAACGTTAACCAACAGCCTGCACATCTCGACCTTTACCCGGGTGGATTCGCCTTTGCAACAGAGAAAAAAGTTTACATTCATGACGGCCAAAATCAGCTGCAAAGAACAGTTGATTACTCCAATTACTCCCTTACAGCCTTGGCCGCATTATCCGCCACTGATCACATTGCATCAACCGCAGGTGGGACGTTGCTCGGGACACTCTCGGGAAAATCTCCGTATCATCCCGGCATGGCAGTCACGACCATAGCGGTTTCTCCAAAACGAAAATACTTGGCGATCGGCCATCAGAATGGCGTCGTTACAACGGGGACAATTAATCTCAACAATACCGTGTCTTGGCTTGCAAACAGTCCTCCATTAAGCAATATAAAGATTTTCGCGCTAGCTTTTGAGGGGGAAGCAAGGCGTTTGGTAGCCGCGATAGGGGAAGGAGGACTGGTTTTCTTACACCCTACGAGAGCGGAGATCTCTTTAAGACAACCCTCATGGCTGGCGTCTCATCCAATTTATTCGATGCATCTGCCTGCATCAGGATATGCTGAGAGTCTTTTTGCTTACATTACCCCCTCGACTTTTTCCACTTATAACAGCATCTCTCTCCTAAAATTGAAGCCGAAAAATTCATCCGCAAAACCGTCACCCTAAACATTTTTTTTAAAATAGAGGGGAATTATAAAAGTGTCGAATAGTAGACGTTACCCGGGTTTGACTCGTCCCACTTTAAGTGTCGCGAGTCACTTGACACGGGCAAGGTAGATGTGGTAAAATATCTACGCTTTAAAAAACAGATCCTTGACAACTCAATCATGCACGGTAAGGAAATTTTGTGTGTGACCCAATAAATCAATTCAAGCCAACGAAGTAACTAGCTAAGGATAGATTTTCAAGATTTACAAGAGAGTTTGATCCTGGCTCAGGACGAACGCTGGCGGCGTGCTTAACACATGCAAGTCGCACGAGAAAGTCCCCGCAAGGGGGCGAGTAAAGTGGCAGACGGGTGAGTAACACGTGGACAACATACCTTCTCGCGGGGGACAACCGTCCGAAAGGATGGCTAATACCGCATGACATCATAATGAGGCATCTCAAAGTGATCAAAGCCGCAAGGCGCGAGTAGATTGGTCCGCGTCCCATTAGCTTGACGGTGAGGTAACGGCTCACCGTATTGGCAATGATGGGTAGCTGGTCTGAGAGGACGATCAGCCACACTGGAACTGAGAAACGGTCCAGACTCCTACGGGAGGCAGCAGTGAGGAATCTTCCACAATGGGCGCAAGCCTGATGGAGCGACGCCGCGTGAGGGATGAAGGCCTTCGGGTTGTAAACCTCTTTTATAGATGAAGAAGAAAGACTGTAATCTATGAATAAGCCTCGGCTAACTACGTGCCAGCAGCCGCGGTAAAACGTAGGGGGCGAGCGTTGTCCGGAATTACTGGGCGTAAAGCGCCTGTAGGCGGGTCGGTATGTCTCGGAATAAATTCAAGAGCTCAACTCTGGAACTTTTCGGGAAACTGCCGGTCTTGAGATCCGAAGAGGAAAGTGGAATTCCTGGTGTAGCGGTGAAATGCGTAGATATCAGGAGGAATACCAGTGGCGAAGGCGGCTTTCTGGTCGGCATCTGACGCTGAGAGGCGAAAGCTGGGGGAGCAAACGGGATTAGATACCCCGGTAGTCCCAGCTGTAAACGATGATCACTAGGTGTGGGGGGTATCGACTCCCTCTGTGCCGAAGGTAACCCATTAAGTGATCCGCCTGGGGAGTACGGCCGCAAGGCTAAAACTCAAAGGAATTGACGGGGGCCCGCACAAGCGGTGGAGCATGTGGTTCAATTCGACGCAACGCGAAAAACCTTACCCGGGCTTGACATGTAGAGGAAGACTGCAGAGATGCATTCGCCGGGGCAACTCGGCCTTTACACAGGTGCTGCATGGTTGTCGTCAGCTCGTGCCGTGAGGTGTTAGGTTAAGTCCTGCAACGAGCGCAACCCTCATCATTAGTTGCCAACGGGTTATGCCGGGAACTCTAATGAAACTGTCGATGATAAGTCGGAGGAAGGTGGGGATGACGTCAAATCAGCATGGCCCTTACGTCCGGGGCTACACACGTGCTACAATGGAGAGTACAGCGGGAGGCCAACGAGCAATCGGGAGCTAATCCCCCAAAACTCTCCTCAGTTCAGATCGTAGGCTGCAACTCGCCTACGTGAAGTCGGAATCGCTAGTAACCGCAGATCAGAACTGCTGCGGTGAATACGTTCCCGGGCCTTGTACACACCGCCCGTCACGCCATGGAAGCCAGCGGGACCTAAAATCAGTGCGCCAACCGCAAGGGGGCAGCTGCCTAGGGTCAAACTGGTGACTGGGGCGAAGTCGTAACAAGGTAGCCGTATCGGAAGGTGCGGCTGGATCACCTCCTTTCTATGGAGACTCAGTGCGAACTTCGGTTTGCACGTATCTCTGGTCGATTGACCTTACCAGGTTCTTCGGAACTTTCTAAACGTGTTCACGCACAAGCGTTTAAGTGCATGTTGAGTTGTCAGGGATTTTTTTACAATGGCCTTCGAAGCCATGATCTTTGAAAACTGAATATATTGTATTGCCAAGCAAAGGCAATTTTTGGTTGTTTGTTTGCGAAGCGATTTTCCAGGATGAAATTCGCCAGCGGACAAACAAATAATCGTGTGCCTGAGTAAAGTAATATCTAATACCTGAAAGTGAATAAACTCTTTCTTAAAGGGAAGAGATTGAAATAGTAGGTCAAGCTACAAAGAGCGCATGGTGGATGCCTTGGCACTGGAAGCCGACGAAGGGCGCAGAAGGCTGCGAAAAGCTCCGGGTAGACGTCAACAGTCTTTGATCCGGAGGTTCCCGAATGGAGCAATCCTACTCCGTAAAGCGGAGTAATCGTATCATGAATACATAGTGGTGCGAGGGTAAGTGAGTGAAGTGAAACATCTCAGTAACTCGAGGAAAATAAATCAACCGAGATTCCCAAAGTAGTGGCGAGCGAAATGGGAACAGCCTAAACCTTTGAAACTTCGGTTTCTTAGGGGTTGCGGGGCGCTGTGGAGATGACTCGAAGGAGGATGGTTAATCCCCATCCTGATTCTTAATCGAATGGCATGGAAATGCCAACCAAAGAGGGTGATAGTCCCGTAGATGAAAAGATGATAATCCTTTGACAGCGTACCCAAGTAACACGGGACACGTGAAATCCTGTGTGAATCCGGGGGGCCCATCCCCCAAGGCTAAATACATTCCAGTGACCGATAGTGAACGAGTACCGTGAGGGAAAGGTGAAAAGTACCCCGGAAGGGGAGTGAAATAGTATCTGAAACCATGTGTTTACAATCCGTGAAAAACCTATGCATACTGCGCAAGTGGTATGAATGGTTGATCGCGTGCCTTTTGTGTAATGAGCCTGCGAGTTACCGTTGCAAGCAAGGTTAAGGACATAAGTCCGGAGCCGTAGGGAAACCGAGTCTGAATAGGGCGATTAAGTTTGCAGTGGTAGACCCGAAGCGAAGTGATCTATCCATGGCCAGGGTGAAGCGTGATTAAACTTGCGTGGAGGCCCGAACTGATGGTTGTTGAAAAAACCTCGGATGAGCTGTGGTTAGGAGTGAAAAGCTAATCGAACTTCGTTATTGCTGGTTCTCCCCGAAATGGATCTAGGTTCAGCGTTATACGATGACGGGTGGAGGTAGAGCACTGTTCGGGCTAGGGGCCCAACCAGGTTCTGAACCCTTACAAACTCCGAATGCCATCCGGCCAGTATAGCAGTGAGACTGCGAGCGATAAGGTCCGTAGTCGAGAGGGAAACAACCCAGATCGTCAGCTAAGGTCCCAAAATCATAGCTAAGTGGTAAAGGAGGTCAGACCGCTTAAACAGCCAGGAGGTTGGCTTAGAAGCAGCCATCCTTTAAAGAGTGCGTAACAGCTCACTGGTCGAGTAGTCTGGCGCCGAAAATGTAACGGGGCTAAAGTTATGTACCGAAGCTACGGGATCTCTGCGTCAAGTAGAGATCGGTAGGGGAGCGTTCTGTAATAGAGTGAAGCATGACCGAGAGGACATGTGGACAAGGCAGAAGTGCGAATGCAGGCATAAGTAGCGTTGAAGAACAGTGAGAATCTGTTCCGCCGAAAACCTAAGGTTTCCTGGGGAAGGTTCGTCCTCCCAGGGTTAGGCGGGAGCTAAGCCGAGGCCGAAAGGCGTAGGTGATGCACAGCCGGTTCAAATTCCGGCCCTACCACCCATCGTTAACAGCGTGGGGGGACACAGGAAGGTAAATCTACCCGGCGTTGGAGTTGCTGGGATGTAAGGTGAAGGGTTGTCTGCCAGGAAAATCCGGCAGGCGTTTAACCTGAGGCCTGACACGAGTGGCGTATGCCGCGAAGTGATTGATCCTAGACTGTCTAGAAAAGCCTCGTATCGCGAGATGAAGTGGTACCCGTACTGCAAACCGACTCAGGTAGGTGGGTAGAGAATACTCAGGCGGCGAGAGAACCTCTCTTAAGGAACTCGGCAAACTGACCCCGTAACTTCGGGAAAAGGGGTGCCCTCATAGGTGAAAAGACTTCGCGTTTTTAGCCCTTGAGGGTCGCAGTCAACTGGGACAAGCGACTGTTTATCAAAAACACAGGTCTCTGCAAAGTCGTAAGACGACGTATAGGGGCTGACGCCTGCCCGGTGCTGGAAGGTTATGAGGAGTGGTTAGTCGCAAGACAAAGCTGCGAATCGAAGCCCCAGTAAACGGCGGCCGTAACTATAAGTAAGGACCACCTTGAGCAATCAAGGCCAACCGTTGTAGTTACGATACCAAAATCTGACTATATGCTGGAAACTCCGGTTGTATCTCACACTACTCGGGTTGCTATAGCGCAACTGAGTGACAATGTGTTGAGTGCGGACAATCAGCAGGAAAGGAACTGCCGTGAATGCCACCGTCGAAGCAAATTTCGATGATGTGCCAGTCCATCTTGGATGGTATATCGCGGGATTCGTGGATGGTGAAGGAAGCTTCAATGTTTCCTTCAGACCCAGAAACGATTACCGCAACCCTTGGAAAGTGTCCCTCTGTTTTAATGTATCGCAGAAAGACAAAGTCATTTTAGCAGTCTTAAAACGATACATCAAATGTGGAACACTACGATCAAGACCAGATGGAGTTTGGTACTATGAAGTGAACAACTTCAATGCAATTTGCTCAAACGTAATTCCGTTTTTCAACCGTTTCGGATTTTTCTCTGCAAAGAAGAAACGGGATTTTGCGAAGTTCATCTTGATGGCGAATCTCATCAAAAATAATGAGCATCTAAATCAAGATGGAATCCAAAAAATCCTAACGATTCGATCGGACATGAACGATGGAGGCAAACGACGATACCAAGATCGAGACATCTTGATCCGGTTTCGTCAGCAGTTAATCCCCAGAGACTATACGTCAGAAACCGCGGAACAAGCGGTTAAGATATAGTCCGATCTTCATGGCGACATGAAGCTAACAACATGAACGGTCCTAAGGTAACTTCAGTTGCTTTAGTAAAATCTGGCTAAATGCTGGAACATCTGGTTAGTATCCCACACTACGTGATGAACGTGAAAATGTGTTGGGTGCAGACAATCAGCAGGAAAGACTAGATCAAGAGTTCGATCTAGAATCCTCAGAGACTATATGCCAGACACTTCAATGTGAAGATATAGTCCGTACATCATGGCGACATGATGAGGTTGGCAGAAATGTCCAACCCGCTTCATCGGAACATTGATGAAGTAGTAACAAGTTAGAGCGAAATTCCTTGTCGGGTAAATTCCGACCTGCATGAATGGCGTAACGACTTGTCCGCTGTCTCGAGAGAGGGCTCGGCGAAATTGCAATCCAAGTGAAGATGCTTGGTACCCGCAATAGGACGGAAAGACCCCGTGGAGCTTTACTGTAACTTGGCCCTGGATTTTGGCACTTCTTTTACAGGATACGTGGGAGGCTTTGATGGTGTATTGCAAAATGCACCGGAGCCGCTGGTGGGATACCACGATTGAAATACTGAAGTTCTAACCAAAGACCGTATATCCGGCTTTGGGACAAGGTCAGGCAGGCAGTTTGACTGGGGCGGTTGCCTCCTAAAGAGTAACGGAGGCGTTCAAAGGTACCCTCAGGCTGGTCGGAAATCAGCCGTCGAGTGTATAGGCACAAGGGTGCTTGACTGCGAGACTCACACGTCGAGCAGGAACGAAAGTTGGACTAAGTGATCCGGCGATTCTGCATGGAAAGATCGTCGCTTATCGGATAAAAGCTACCCCGGGGATAACAGGCTAGTCTCCCTCAAGAGTCCATATCGACAGGGAGGATCGGCACCTCGATGTCGGTTCGTCGCATCCTGGGGCTGAAGTAGGTCCCAAGGGTCTGGCTGTTCGCCAGTTAAAGCGGTACGTGAACTGGGTTCAGAACGTCGTGAGACAGTTCGGTCCCTATCCATTGTGGGCGTAAGAAACTTGAAGAGTGTTGTCCTTTGTACGAGAGGATCAGGATGAACACACCTCCCGTGAACCGGTTGTTCCGCCAGGAGCAAAGCCGGGTAGCGGTGTGTGGATGGGATAATTGCTGAAGGCATCTAAGCAAGAAACCCACTCTAAGATAAGGTTTCTCACCGGGTAACCGGGTAAGAGCCCTGGTAGACCACCAGGTTGATCGGCCGGACGTGCAAGGCCAGTAATGGTTTTAGCGAACCGGTACGAATAGCTCGAGGGCTTGACTACTATTCATCTCCTCCCTTTGGGAAAGATGTACTAATCAGGCACGCGTATTAACATTGTCTAAGTTTGTGCAATACAATAGTTCAGGATTGAAGGATTCAATCTGGTGACCATACCGACGAGGCCACACCCGTTCCCATTCCGAACACGGCCGTTAAGCTCGTCAGGGGCGATGATACTAATGGGGTAACCCTGTGGGAAAGTAGCACGTTGCCAGGTCTTGAATCCTTCTTTATTTTTAAATTTGATTTGACTTTTAATGTACAATCTGGTATAAATACCTATCTACAAATTTCCATGTTGGAGGATTTTAAATGATTGTTACAGCTATGCAAAATATTCATAAAGGATATCAGCAAGCTGCTGCTTGACAGCAAGCAGGGCAATGGCGGCCTGTGGACGAAAAGGCTCTATCAGAAAAAAACAGAACCGATTTTTCTAACATTGGAGAAACACTTTTACAAAGACATCCAGAGCCATATTATGAAGCTAGCCTTGAAGAGCTACGAACAATGTGGAGCTCTACAGCTATCGACACTTGGAGAATCCTTGCCTCTAAAGATGATCCATACCAATCTTTAAATGATGCTTACCATCAATTTGTTAGAAAAGCTCATCAGCCAGCAAAGTTAATTGCTATGGAGCTTGCGGAAGATCTTGCGGCCAATCAAGGGCTTTATGTATAATAATAGAGCCGTTCTACAAGCTAATAACGGGTACGATCATTCTCCTGGGCGAGCGTAATTGGGTAGAATTTTCTAGTATCCTGGCAATTTTTGCCCCTACTTTGGCGTTGACGACTTTTTCTCCACATTGAGGGCAAACCCCGGCCGGTACGTTTTCGATCACGAGGAGCTTCTTTTTAATCCAGAAATTTTGATTGATTCTTTTTTCCCGCATTAATTCGCCGCAAACATGGCATTCTCCATAATTATATACTCCAGATCTCATTTTTTATCCGGTCGCTTTTTTGGAATATCGCTGTCGGCTTGAAAGTTTTCGAATGATGGGTCCAATGATCGGGTCCTGGAGAATTTGTTCCGCTTGAATTTTACGGGCTTCTTTTTCCGGCACACCTGCAAATTCCTTTGCGATTTGTTTCTGAATATCCCACTTCATTTGAACACAATCAAATTCTTTTTTATGGTTCATAGTTTACCACCTCTTTTGGAGAATAAATTCGAATTAAACCATAGCCATTGAAAACATTGACCGATTGATAGCCACTAATTTTATCATAATGAACGATATCCTTAAAGTTCCAACTGATGACAAAGTCTACATTGCCTATAGAGGCGGCAGCGATATGTTCGGCATCTGCAGCCGAAGAAGGTCCGACAATTCCGGCTTTCAAATACGCATCTCTCAAGATGTCGATTTCATCAGAAGCCGGTATAATTTCTAGTTGTGATTCAGGGATATTCGCCAAAACTTCCCGGACTTTCTCGGGCGCTTTGATCAATTCGCGCTCTGTTGTTTGCGATATAACCAGGATAAATTCGCCGCGCTTAACCTGTTCGAAAAAAAGTATGCTTTCTTTCGAGAACTCCTCGTCAAAACATCCTCCGAAAACAGAAGTATCCGCATAAACCCTAAATTGTTTCATCGACTTATATTTTCGCAAAGCCAGAATCAAAACCTTTGAACCCGGGGTGCTGCAGTGTTGTCCTTTGTACGAGAGGATCAGGATGAACACACCTCCCGTGAACCGGTTGTTCCGCCAGGAGCAAAGCCGGGTAGCGGTGTGTGGATGGGATAATTGCTGAAGGCATCTAAGCAAGAAACCCACTCTAAGATAAGGTTTCTCACCGGGTAACCGGGTAAGAGCCCTGGTAGACCACCAGGTTGATCGGCCGGACGTGCAAGGCCAGTAATGGTTTTAGCGAACCGGTACGAATAGCTCGAGGGCTTGACTACTATTCATCTCCTCCCTTTGGGAAAGATGTACTAATCAGGCACGCGTATTAACATTGTCTAAGTTTGTGCAATACAATAGTTCAGGATTGAAGGATTCAATCTGGTGACCATACCGACGAGGCCACACCCGTTCCCATTCCGAACACGGCCGTTAAGCTCGTCAGGGGCGATGATACTAATGGGGTAACCCTGTGGGAAAGTAGCACGTTGCCAGGTCTTGAATCCTTCTTTATTTTTAAATTT
>Ga0207024_10022_pt1 | contig 35507 bp, 32 predicted proteins | sample Alteio_BWMinCont_44_FD_153470 | JGI IMG/M metagenome (GOLD analysis project Ga0207024, IMG submission 153470) | Enriched cells from forest soil in Barre Woods Harvard Forest LTER site, Petersham, Massachusetts, United States -... | ecosystem: Environmental > Terrestrial > Soil > Temperate forest >...
CGAATCGAGATAAGTCGGGCTGGCGCACGTTTGGTGTGGCGGGCGACTGAGGCGGGAGTTTCACGGAATCCGCCTCATCAGGTTCAGCATCCGAATCCGCGTCATCATCGCTGCCAATGTCATCGGCGTCGGCTGTGTCTTCTGAATCAGGATCGGGATTTTCCTGCGAGCTCGCACGCGATTGCTCCTCTTTTCGTTTGAGGAAGGCCTGTAATTCTTCTTGCCTCTTGTGAGCTAGTTCGGCATCAGGCCCGGTGGGGACTAACGTGAGAAACGTATCGAGGTCTTGGGCCAGAGAGGAGTAGTTGCGCCGGCCGATATGAATATTTGCCAGCAGGGAATAGATGACGGGATTTTCCGGATTCAGGTCGCGGGCGTGGGTGGCGTTTATTTCCGCGTCATCGAATTGCTGAAGCGCTAGGAGGGCCCGGGCGAGCTCGAAAGGGCCACGCCAGGAAGTGGGATCCATAGCGATGGCTCTACGGGAAAATGTGGCGGCTTCCTCATAACGATTGGTGTCGCACAAAAGTTCTGAAAGCAAGATCTGCGCCTCGGAATACTTTCCTGCACTGAGGTCGGCGGATTTTCGGAGGGCTTCCTCGGCAGCAGGCATCTCCTTAAGATTTTGGTAGGCGAATCCTTCTTGCGCATAGGCTTCGTAATAGTCGGGGAATTTCTTGATGGCGCGCTGGAAATGAGCAATCGCTCCGCGATAATCCGATTTGTCATAGAGCAGGTTTACGCCATTGTCGAATTCGTCTTGAGCGCCGGATGGGGCGCCCAGCTGATGCGCTGAAATCGCCGCGCCAGTGGTCCATTTTTGCGCCGTCGCGTGCTTGATCAGGAACAGCGATTGCCCGCGGCGCGAGGAATTTTTAATGACCACGGGTTGGCTGAGAGACTCGTACTCGGTGTCTGTTACTACGAGAATATAATTGCCGCTGGGCAGGCCGGAAAATTTAAATTCGCCGTTGTTTCGGGTGACCGCTGCGTCCACGGGACTTCCGTCTGATTGTTTCAATTCCACGCGAACATTTTTTACGGTGTGCCGATCCTCGAGGTCATGGATCGCGCCATCAATGCTGAAGTTGGAGTTGGAGTTGACGAATTGCTGCGCGTATCCGGGTAGCACACTGATAGCGAGGAATAGAAGGAAGCCAACTGCTTGCCGAGCGAACATAGTCCCTCCGCGTGCGGGGAAGGTAGGGCCATTCTAGCACCAATCAGACAATGGGGCGCGAGTGGAAAAAGTTTTGGGTGTCGCTTTTGCCGAAACCCTGAAAACCTAAACCAAACAGGGTGGACAGGCTGCGAAAAAAGTCTTATTCGCCGTCATTTCGAGTCCCGGCAGGGACCGGGATAAACTTCGCGAGGAATCCCTCTTCGATTTAAACCCAGGGAAAGAGGGATTCCTCGGCGAAGGGCACGCCTCAGAATGACGACTCTTTTTGTTTTTCCGCAGTCTGTGAGGCCCATTTTAAATTAAGCGCCTAAATCCACGGTTTGCAAATATTGCGGCAGAGTGACTCGCCATTTGTAAGCCGATTCGATTGCGGCTTTGAGCGCTGCCGAGGCTTCGGGCTCGCCATGAGTCAGATAGGTTTGGCGCGGGGGTGAAGGGGTGCCGGAGAGCCAGCGCATCAGCTCGCTTTTTCCCGCGTGCGCCGAGAATTGCCGCAGATTGATGACTTCGGCCGCGACCGGCACATCCATTCCCTGAATGCGTACGGTTTTGGCGCCCTCTTCCAGGGCGCGGCCGCGCGTGCCCTGGGCCTGAAATCCGGCCAGTAAAATGGCGTTTTTGCGGTCCGGCGCGAGCCGCGCGAGATGATGCAGAACGCGGCCGCCGGTGGCCATGCCGCTGGCGGAAATAATAATAGCCGGAGTTTTCATGTCGTTGATTTTTTTCGAGTCGTCCACCGTGCGCATGAAATGCACGGTGTGTGCATCGAGCGGGTTTCCGTTCTTTTCTTGCGCAGTGTAGGTCAGGTCGTGGTCTTCATGGTGACGCAAATATAAATCAGTCACGCTGATGGCCATGGGGCTATCCACATAAACCGGAAGGCGCGGAATGCGCTGGGCATCTTCGAGCTTGCGAATGATGTACAGGATCGTCTGCGTGCGGTCCACTGCGAACGCAGGAATCACAATTTGGCCACCGCGCTGGACTACGCGATTGACCACGTCGGCAAGCGCGTCCTCCGGAGAGTCAGATGGGTGTTCGCGGTCTCCGTACGTGGACTCGCATAGCAGAACGTCGCAGCGCGGAGGCGCTTCCGGATCCTTCAAAATCGGCTGGTTATAGCGCCCGACATCGCCGGAAAACAGCACCACTGTTTTTTTGCCGTCTTCCGTGATGGTCAGTTCCAGGCTGGAAGAGCCGAGAATGTGTCCGGCATCGTGGGGCCGCACCGTGAATTGCGGCGAAATTGTGAAGGGATCGGCCCGCGGAATTTCCTTCAGAGCCTGCAGCACAGGCTTAACGTCTTCTTGGGTATAAAGCGGTAGCGGTTGCTTGTGCTTGCTGTATCCATGGCGTCCAGCGCTTTCGGCGTCTTCTTCCTGCAAATGCGCGGAGTCCGGCAGCAGAATATTGCAAAGCTCAATTGTGGCGGCGTCGGCAAATATCGGGCCGGAATATCCGTCGCGCACCAGCCGAGGCAGATAACCCGTATGATCGAGATGCGCATGCGTGAGTACGCAATAATCAAACGAAGATGGTTTCTCCGGCAAGGGATTCCAATTGCGCAGCCGCAGTTCCTTCAAGCCTTGAAACAGTCCGCAGTCCACCAGCAGCCGCTTGCCTTCGGCCTCCACTAAATATTTGGAACCAGTGACGGTGCCGGCTGCGCCGAGAAATGTGAGTTTAGCCATAGGGAAAGCATTCTAGAGGCAAGGACGGGGAGGAGGCAAGGCGGCGGAGAAGCTGGAGGCAGGGAGCAGGGAGGCAGGGAGAAATGCGTCCGCGACTCGCTTGACTCTTGTGGTTTAAAAAATGAATATTGAATCCGGTTATTCTTACGGGAGACATGTTGTGTTAAACTTTAATTTCGGGCGTGTAGCTCAGTTGGGAGAGCGCATCCATGGCATGGATGAGGTCGCAGGTTCGACCCCTGTCACGTCCACCAAATTTCCGAGAAATATTTGGCCTTCGTTGTGGTAATTTCCAATCCCTTACATATTGAGATTAGATTGTAGACGGATACTGGCCGTCCTCTTGCCGGACGGGGATGGAGGCAGTCGTGAAAAATTCCGCAAAAAAAGATACCGCTGAATTGCAGGACAGAACCGATTCTGGAAAAGGCTTTCTAAATCGGCGCGTGTTGTTGCGCGGGGCGCTGCTATCCGCCGGGGTCGCGGCTGCTGGCGCCGGGATCACGAAGGCCGACGACGGCGTTGGCGCGAGCGCGCCGGAATGGATGAAGACGCCCGGCCGGCCTTTTTCCGCGTACGGGACACCGTCCAAATGGCAGGAAAAAGTGCAGCGCATCTTCACAATTGCACCGGGCCGCGCTGGAACAGGCGTTTCACGAACTCCGCTTCATCTGCTCGAAGGAACGCTCACTCCGGGTGGACTGCATTTCGAGCGGCATCATAACGGCGTTCCCGACATTGATCCGGCGCGCCATGAATTATTAATTCATGGAATGGTGAAACGGCCGCTGGCATTTTCGCTCGATGCGCTGCTGCGCTATCCGATGGAAACGCACCTCCGATTCATCGAATGCTCCGGCAATAGCGGCATCTTGAATCAGCCGCAGGCTGCGCAAATGACTGCCGGCGAATTGAACGGACTGCTTTCCGGATCGGAATGGACCGGCGTCAGGCTTTCGACTTTGCTTTCTGAAGCGGGTGTGACGAGCGAAGCGAAGTGGATCATCGCGGAGGGCGGTGACGCAGCCGCCATGAGCAGAAGCATCCCACTGGAAAAATGCATGGACGACGCGATGATTGTTTTTTATCAAAACGGCGAGGCCATTCGTCCGGAGCAAGGCTATCCGATGCGTCTGCTGCTTCCGGGTTTTGAAGGCAACATGAACGTGAAATGGCTGCGGCGACTAAATGTAACTAACGCGCCGGTGAACGCCCGCGATGAGACTTCCCATTACACGGAATTAATGCCCGGGGGGAAAGCGCGTCAATTCATGTTTGCGCAAGCCGCAAAATCCGTAATCCTGAAGCCATCCTTCGGAATGAATCTCAAAGAACCTGGCTTGTATGAAATTTCAGGGCTGGCGTGGTCGGGCGCGGGCCGCGTTAAGAAAGTGGAAGTGTCCGCCGACGGCGGGAAAACCTGGAAAGTTGCGCCGCTGACCGAACCCGTCCTGCCAAAGGCGCTCACGCGATTTCGTCTTCCCTGGAATTGGGACGGCAAGCCCTCCACGCTGATGAGTCGCGCCACCGACGAGACCGGCGACGTGCAGCCAACCAGGGCTGACTGGATCTCGCAATTCGCTCCGGGGCAGGGGTATCACTTTAACGGGATTCAATGCTGGCGCGTTGAAGCGGACGGGACGGTGAAGCATGTCTATGTCTAAATTTGTTTCTTTCTTAGCGGCGGTCGCGATTTGCGTGCTGCCGTCCTTATGCAACGCGCAAGGACCGAATCTCGGACGCCCGTTGACGCCCGAAGAAATTCAAAAAGTGGATATCACCGTGTCCACCGATGGCAGAGGACTTCCGCCGGGAAGTGGATCGGTGTTAGCAGGCGCGACGGTGTATGCGAAAAACTGCCAGGCGTGTCACGGGGCGCAGGGCGCGGGCAAGCCGCAGGATCAACTCACTGGCGGACTTGGCACGCTGGCCACGAGCAAGCCGGTGAAAACCGCGGCGAGTTATTGGCCCACGGCCACAACACTATTTGATTATATCCGCCGGGCGATGCCGATTACTTCTCCGCAGTCCTTGACCAATGACGAAGTCTACGCGGTTACGGCCTACCTGCTTTCGATTGATGGAATCGTTCCGGCGGACGTCACGCTCGATGCAAAATCCTTGCCGCGTGTGAAAATGCCGAATCGCGACGGGTTTGTGCGCTGGTGGCCGAAGTTGGCGCGCTGAACGGGTTCTGATAGAGCAAAATCGCCGTCATTCCGAACGAAGTGAGGAATCCCTCCAGGTCTAAAACACAAAAGAAAGAGGGATTCCTCACTTCGTTCGGAATGACGGCGATTGAATGGTTTTCCGCGGGTCGCAGTTCCGGCGTACCTGGAATTTAAACCCGCACCCTTGCAATTTTCAAGGGTGCGGGTTTTCCCTCCTCGACGCTCATATTCCCTTCTACAGCAACGAAAATCCCGCTGCACCACCAAATCAAATTGCGGGCCTTTATAACACCAACTCGTGGGTGTATATTTGCCCGCACGTGAGTTTGGCCAGACCATATACAGACTGGAAATCTGAACTAAGCGGGGGTTCTTCGTGACACTTTGCCGACTTTTTCTACGCGCATGGTCGCAGTGCGCGATTTTGTGTGTCGTCTTTGCGCTTTTCGGCGTCGCTGCGCGCGCTCAGGGACAGGATCGCGCGCCGGTTTATTTCCCGTCCGACATCCAGTACGGCGCGCAAATCTTTGCCTCCCAATGCACCGCTTGCCATGGCGAAAACGGCGACTTGATTCCCGGTGTGAACTTCCGCGCCGGGCAATTCAAGCGCGTCATTTCCGACAACGATTTGCGGCTTACGATCACCACCGGCGTTCCGGGCACGGCGATGCAGCCTTTCAACTTTGGCGCGTCGGAACTTACCGGGATCGTTTCCTACCTGCGGAATATGAGCAGCTTTGACACTCGGAATCTGATGCGTGGCAACAAAGAGCGTGGTCAGAAATTGTTTGAAGGCGAAGGCAAATGCGCCACCTGCCACGCTGTCAATGGCAAAGGCCCGCGCGTCGCACCCGATTTGGGCGATATCGGGACAATTCGCACGGCCGACCTGGTTCATCGCACCTTGCTGGACCCTGAAGGCGCCATGCTGCCGGTCAGCCGCTACGTTCACGCGGTAACGCGCGACGGCAAAGTCATCAACGGCCGCCGCATGAACGAAGACACGTACACCGTGCAATTGATTGACGAGCAGGAACGCATGCTCTCTCTAACGAAAGCGGATCTGCGCGAATACTCCATCGTCAAAACCACTTCCATGCCCTCGTACAAAGATAAGTTCAGCGCTCAGGAGTTGGCCGACCTGGAAGCCTACCTTCTTTCCTTGAAAGGTGTGAAATGAGATATTTGTTGCGCGCATCTTTTCTTTTCCTTCTCCCGTTGTTGATGCCTTTCGCGCTTCGCGCACAGGTCACTTCCGAGCGGATTCTGCACGCGACAGACGAGCCGCAAAACTGGCTCACCTATTCCGGCAGCTACGCCAGCCAGCGCTATAGCCTGCTCAATCAGGTGGACACTTCCAACGTCAAGAATCTGGAACTGAAATGGGTTTTTCAAGCGCAATCCCTGCAAAAATTTGAGAGCACGCCGCTGGTTGTGGACGGCGTCATGTACCTCACGCAGTCGCCCAACGACATTGTGGCGGTGGACGCCAAGACGGGCCGCGCTTTCTGGGTCTACCATTACGCGCCTTCCCCTGCCGCGCGGCCGTGCTGCGGCATTGTGAATCGCGGCGTCGCGATTCTGGGGGATACGCTCTTCATGGCTACCGTGGACGCGCACCTGGTCGCGGTGGATGCCAAGACGGGCCACGCGGTTTGGAATGTGAAACTGGCCGAGCCTGCCGCGGGCTACGCAATGACTCTCGCGCCTCTGGTGGTGAAGGACAAAGTAATTGTCGGCGTTGCAGGCGGCGAATTCGGCGTTCGCGGATTTATTTCCGCCTTCGATGCGGAAACCGGCAAAGAGGCTTGGCGCTTCGACACGATTCCGAGTCCCGATCAAGCTGGCCACGAAAGCTGGCGCGAAGGCGATTGGCAGCACGGCGGTGGGGCCGTCTGGATGACTGGTTCGTACGACCCCGACCTAAACTTGATTTATTACGGCACCGGAAATCCCGGCCCGGACTGGAATCCGGCGCAGCGTCCCGGTGACAACCTTTATTCGGATTCCGTCGTGGCGCTGAATCCCGATACCGGCAAGATGAAATGGTATTTCCAATTCACACCGCACGATCCATACGACTACGACTCGGTGCAAGTGCCTGTGCTGGTAAATGCGAATTGGAAGGGCGTTGCGAGCAAGTTGATGATGTGGGGCAATCGCAATGGCTTTTTCTACGTACTGGATCGCGCGACTGGAAAATTTCTTTCCGGACATCCCTTTGTAAAGGTCAATTGGGCCAGCGGTCTGGATGCCAACGGACGCCCCGTCACCACTCCCCAGCCGCCCGGCCAGCCAACGTTTCCGGGCATTCAAGGTGGAACGAATTGGTATTCGCCTTCGTACAGTCCGCGCACCGGGCTGTTTTACATTCCGGCATGGGAAAATTACTCCACGATTTTCACAGGCATTGATACTGACTTCCACGAGGGCCAGCGCTACACCGGCGGTGCGAACACCGCGCCGATTCCCGGCGCGGAAAATCCCGTGGGCCAGCGGCAAGGACCCATCAATATATATACGGAAGCGCTGGGCAGCGGCGCGGTGATTGCCATGGATCCCGCGACCGGCGAGAAAAAGTGGAAATTCGAGATGCACGACGTCAACACCAGCGGGATTTTGACCACCGCTTCGGACCTGCTTTTTTCCGGCGGGCGCGAGGGTTATTTCCAGGCGCTGGACGCGCGCACCGGCGCGCTGCTGTGGAAGGAAAATCTGGGCGGCGAAATTATTGCCGGGCCAATCACATTTCGCGTGGACGGCAAGCAGTACATCACGATTGCCGCGGGGAACAGTTTGTTTGCTTTTGCTCTGCGCGAATAATTACTGCCATTTATTTTTTGCAGTCCGATCGCGGCCCCAGTGGCGCAGGCTTCAGCCTGCGGGGTTTGGGTTGCCTCGGACAAAAATCCGCAGGCTGAAGCCTGCGCCACGAAAATCCATCCCACGAGATCTGTTCTCTTTTCTCAGCGGCGTATTTCTGCACCTATGACCTCCGTCCGTAGAGAAGTGCGGGCCAAACTACGCCCTCATCTTGTAGAATTCCTCTGGAGGCGGAGATGAATCCATGGCAGGGAAAGTGGGCGCTCATTACAGGGGCGAGCGCAGGAATCGGAACCGCGCTGGCGCGGGAACTCGCGTCGGGAGGGACCAATCTCGTGCTCACGGCGCGGCGGCGCGACCGACTGGCCGGCCTCGCCGGAGAACTCAGCACGAAACACAATATACGGACGCTCGTTTGCGTAGCGGATCTGGCGCAGCCGCTGGGCCCGCAGGAAATTTTTTCGTTCACCGAAAGCAAAGGTGTCACGATTGATCTGCTGGTGAACAATGCTGGCTTCGGCGCTTACGGCGAATTTCATAAAACGCAACTCGATCGGCTCGTGGAAATGACGCAAGTCAACGTCACCGCTGTGGTGCAGATGACGCATCTTTATTTGCCGGGGATGATCGCGCGAGGCGGCGGCGACATTCTGATACTGGCTTCGACGGCCGCGTTCCAGCCCGTGCCTTATATTTCGACCTACGCCGCAACCAAGACGTTCGACTTATCCTTCGCCGAAGGTTTGGCCGAGGAAGTACGGCAATACGGCGTTCGCGTTTGCGCCCTGTGTCCCGGGTCCACGGCGACGGAGTTTTTTCAAGTTGCCGGGCAGCGCAACCACACGCGGCGCTCGCCGGAAACTCCTGAGAAGGTCGCTCATGTGGGTCTTAAGGCCCTAGCCGCTGGAAAAAGTTCCGTAATTTCTGGTTTCACAAACTGGATGGGCGCGGAAGGTGTGCGTTTTGTCCCGCGGCGGACGGTCGCGCGAATTGCCGGAGGAATGTTTCGACCTAAAAAATAGTTTTGTTTTCACGGGGGCTTGATCAAGAGCATGCGCGCGGATTTGAAATCTTTGCAAAGTACCCTTCATAGTGAAGGATTCTCCCACACTTATGTCTGGCAGGATGGTCCGAACACTTCTTATCCGGATCACACGCACGCCGTGGAGACCGCGCACATTATTCTAGAGGGAGAAATGACGCTGACGCATGGTGGAGCGACGCGCACTTACGCCGCAGGCGAACGCTGCGACGTTCCCGCTGGCGCCGTCCATTCCGCCAAAATGGGTCCGTGCGGTTGCCGCTATTTGATTGGGGAAAAGTAGAATTTAGGAAACAAAGTACGACGCGGGTTTTGGTGGCGCAGGCATCAGCCTGTGGATTTTTGTCCGGGGCGGCCCAAACCCCGCAGGCTAAAGCCTGCGCCACCAAAACCGTGCGCTGAAAGCAATCCTGAATCCAAATTGGTCAGGAAAAATTCTTGATCAGCGCCCGGTCCAGCAATTCCATTACGTGTACAACTTCTTGCCCTGTGGAATGGATCCGCGCGCCGGCGCGCATTTGCAGCAGGCAGCCGGGATTCGCCGTGACAATCATGGGAGCACCGGTGGCCCGCGCGTGCTTCATTTTTTCCGCCAGAAGTTCCAGCGAAGTTTCCGTCTCCGTGACATTGTAAGATCCCGCCGAGCCGCAACAGTAATCGGCCATGGCCATTTCCACTAGTTCCACGCCAGGGATGGCGCGGAGCAGATTGCGCGGCGCCTCGCGGACTTTTTGTCCGTGCAGTAAGTGGCAGGAGTCTTGATACGTGACGCGCACGGGCATATTTGCAAGACGCGCGGTCATGCCCAAATGGTCGAGAAACTCGGTGGCGTCGCGCATCTTCTTTTGAAATGCTGCTGCCTGACCATGCTCCGGTGAATCGGCGGCGAAAAGATGCTGGTATTCTTTTAGCGTCGAGCCGCAACCCGCGGCGTTGGTGATCACGGCGTCGAAATCGCCGCTCAAAAAAATATTGAGATTAGTGCGCGCGAGTTCCCGCGCGGCATCGCGCACTCCGGCGTGCGCCGCAAGCGCGCCGCAGCAGGTTTGTCCCGCGGGAACGACCACCTCGCAGCCATTAGCAGTGAGTACGCGGATCGTGGCTTCGTGCAATTTGGAAAAGCTCACCTGCGCAATGCATCCGGCAAACAGCGCCACGCGCGCCCGGCGTTGGCCCAAAGCCGGATACGTGCGACCAAGATTCGAGAAAAAGAATTTCCGGTCAATCGGCGGCAGCAGGCGCTCGCGGTCGGCCAGGCCGAGCAGGCGTAGAATTCCTGACGCACGCGCAACCGTTTGCAGGCCTGATCGTTGATAAATGTAGAGCAGGCGCGCGGCCCACGCGATGCGTTTCGGATACGGCAGCAGGCGCCGGAACACAAAGTCTCGCGTGAGGCGCGAAAAAAAAGGCCGCCGGTAATTCTGCTCGATCTGCGAGCGCGCCGCTTCCACCAATTTGCCGTACTGCACGCCCGAAGGACATGCCGTTTCGCACGCGCGGCAATCCAGGCACTGGTCAATATGTTTTACGAAGGAATCGCCCAGAGGCAGCCGCCCCTGGTCCACTAAAACGATTTGGCGGATGCGTCCGCGGGGGGAATCGGCTTCGAGGCCCCACAATTTGTACGTGGGGCAATGATTCAAGCATAGCCCGCAATGAACACAGTGCGCGTAATCGTCGTACGCGGGAATATCCGCGCCGGAAAATCCGCTGGAGCGCGTGGTCTCTGTGGTTTGTTCCGTGTTGGTGGTTGATTCGGTCATGGGATTAAATTCCGCCCGCGAAACGCCCGGGACTTAAGACACCATTGGGATCGAACGATTTCTTCACGCGTTGCATTAGCCCAAAATCTTTTCGCGGTGCGCCCCAAACTCCGCCCGCCGCCGATTTTATCTCGGGGGGACACCATTCCAGCATTGCGGATGCGCCGATTTCCGGATTGTTGCATGCATCGAACACTTGCTTAACCGCGCCGGTTAAAGAAGCGGCCGTCATGGGATCTCCTTCTTTCGGAAGAATCGCGGCGTAAAGAATTCCGGAAGCGCGCGCCATCGCGAGGAGGTCCATGTTGCACTTATGCGTCAATGAATGCAGTTCCCTCATGAGCCCGGCCATTGCGGTGGGTAGAACGCCAATGCGAAAAATTGCCGCTGACGGCGCGGCTTCCAGAATGAGCCTGGGAAATTCGCGAATACGCGTCAAAACCGCGGGCGCTTCGGCCTCGCCAAGCTGAATGAATTCTTCAGCTTCCGAAGCCCCGGCCATGTACCCCAATTCCCGCGCGCTGCGATCCACCACCGCGGGCTGCCCGGCGGCGGAAATAATCACGGGCCACGTTCGCGGCTCGATCCGCGCCGCAGCGCCGGCGGAAAAAAGCAAACGGGCCGCGCCGGGATCAGCCACTTCGACGATCTGCGGCGCGATAACCGAATGCGCGATTGCCGCGCAGAAGCCGAAAGCCCCTTCGGCGCTGGAAAATGTTGCCACGAACGCTCCTTGCGCGGGAAGCACCGGAAACGTCCGAAAATTTACGCGCGTGATGATGCCGAGTGTACCCAGCGATCCGATCAGAAGTTTATGCAGGTCGTAACCTGTCACGTTCTTGACCACGCGCCCGCCGCTCTTGGCCTGAATTCCTTCTCCGGTCACGAATTCCATGCCGAGGCAGAAATCGCGCACACCGCCATAGGCGTGGCGCAGCGGGGAACTCGAATTTGTGGCGACGATTCCGCCGATCGTGGCGCGATCCGCGAAAGGAACTGCCAGCGGCAAGAATTGCTTTTTCTCGGTCAGGACGCGCAGCAGATCTTCAATCCGCACGCCGGGCTCGACGCCCAGGGTGAGGTCCTGCGGGTCATACGCCAGGACGTGGTTCAGTCGGGACACATCCAACGCAAGGTCATAACGCGAAGGCGGCGATCCGATGCCCAGTTTTGTGCCCCCACCGCTGGGAATTACGGAAAGTTTTTCCGCCGCCGCAAAGCGAAGAACTTCGGCAATTTCCACAGCGCCAGCTGGCTGAACCACTGCGGAAGGGAGAATCCCATCGGCCTGACGGGAAGCAAGGTCCTCCGCGCTCGTATGGACGTGTGCCGCGCCGACGATCTCCTCAAGGCGGATGATGGAATTTTGAACCAGGGAATTGTGCGCAAATTGACTCATGCCGTAGTGGTCGCGGGAGCGGGAAGATGCGGTATGCGAATTTCTCCGCAGGCTTTGCCGAGCGGCAAAACTTTTCCGGGATTCAGGCGTCCCGCAGGATTGAATGCCGCGCGCACACGCGACATCAGCGCCAGATCGTCCGGAGAGAATATGAGCGACATCAATTCGTTCTTTTCCATGCCAATTCCATGCTCGCCGGTAAGCGCGCCGCCTACCGCCACGCAGTGCTCCATGATTTCCGTGCCTGCGGCTACCACGCGCGCAAATTGCTCGCGGTTGCGTTCGTCAAAAAGAATCAGGGGATGCAGGTTGCCGTCGCCCGCATGAAAAATGTTGCCGATTTGCAGATCGTATTTCCTGCTGATTTCCGCGATTCGGCGAAGTGTTTCGGGCAGGCGCGTGCGCGGAATCACACCGTCTTGCACGTAATACATCGGCGAGATGCGGCCCAGAGCGCCGAACGCTTCTTTTCTGCCTTTCCAGAGTAGCGCGCGCTCGCGGTCATCGCGCGCCACGCGAACTTCCCGCGCATGATTTTTGCGGCACACGTCCATGATCTCCGTGGCCTGCGCTTCCACGGCTTCGGTCAGCCCTTCTACTTCAATCAACAGGACCGCGGCGCAATCCTTGGGAAATCCAGCGTGCACATAATCCTCGACGGCGCACAACGTGAAACCATCCAGCATTTCGCAGGCCGCGGGCGTGATCGCCCGCACGGTGATATCGAAGACGGAGCCGGTCGCATCGTCAATCGTTTCGTAGACGGCCAGCAGCGTTTTTACGGCCTCGGCCTTGCGCGTGAGCCGCACCGTGATTTCCGTGACCAGCGCCAGTGTTCCTTCGGAGCCGACGAACAAACCGTTGAGGTCGTATCCGGAAGTCTCGATATTCTTGCCGCCGACGCGCACGATTTCACCATCGGGCAGCACCACCTCAATGCCGGTAACGTGATTGGTGGTCACGCCATTCGCCAGGGTGTGCGGTCCGCCGGAATTTTCGGAAACATTCCCGCCGATGGTGCACGATTTCTGGCTGGATGGATCAGGAGCGAAATACAGGCCGAGATGCTCGACTGCGCGCGAGAGATCAAGATTCACGACGCCGGGCTGAACGACAGCGCGCAGATTGGCTTCGTCTATTTCCAGGATGCGGTTCATGCGCGAAAACACCACGATCAGGCCGCCATCACGGGCAATCGCTCCCCCCGAAAGTCCGGTGCCGGCGCCGCGGCCCAGCAGCGGAACTTCGTAACGATTTGCCAGGCGCACAATTTCCGAGACTTCGCGAGCCGAATTCGGGAAGACGATGCACTTGGGCGATCCCAGTTCCACGGAACCGTCATATTCGTACAGCATCAAATCTTCCGGCTGATGCAGAACGGCGTTCGATCCCAGAAGGGTCACTAAATCGCGGATGAGTTGGGGGTTCATTGCAATTTTATTTTTTCCCCAATCACTATAGTCCGCGGCTTCGGTTGGAGTCAACGCCGCACAGGCGGTCTAAAATCGGGAAATCAATTGTGCTAAAGTAATTCTGAGAATCATTTCAGAGCGGTCCAGTCCGTGAAATCCAATTCGCGGTCCGGTGCGCTAGCGGACAAAGGGGATGGATGGGGCTGATTTCGAGGATATTCGGCGCAAGAAAAAATGCGAAGCAGGGTCCTCCGGCACAAGAGGTAGAAGTGCATTTTTTTCTACGGGTCCACCAATTTTCAGCACCTATTTGCGCTGGATGATGCCCTGCGGCATGCGATTTCCGATGCCGCCGTGGGCAAATACGAAGGTCACGATATTTCCAAGGATGGAAGCGAGGGAACGTTTTATATTTATGGGCCCGATGCCGAGGCCATTCATCGCGTGATTGCCCCCCTGCTTGCGGATTCCTCCTTCATGCGCGGCGCGACGATCACACTGTGGTTTGGTCCAAGGAGATGGAGAACGCCCAAGCGCGTTATTCATCTATCGTCCTAATCCGCGGCTGACCCAGGTTAAGGTTCCGAAAGAGATGCCATACACGCGGCACGAACCTGTGGCAGCTGTGTTACGCTTCCGTGTTGAATTTTCGAATAGGGCGGGCCGTGAGCAAACCAAAACTATTTTCCTCCCATGTCTTGTATGAGGAGCCGCGACGCTTGCTCGCGGAACACTTTGATGTGGAATACTGGTCGGAAAACCTGCGCCCGTCGCGCGCGGAGGTGCTGAAGCGCGTGGCGGGCAAGGATGCGTTTGTTTCTCTGCTCACCGAGAAAGTGGATGCGGAACTGCTCGACGCGGCCGGGCCAAATTTGCGAATCGTTGCTAACGTGGCCGTCGGCTTCGACAATATTGATGTTCCCACGTGCACGGCTCGAAACGTAGCCGTGAGCAACACCCCGGGCGTGCTCGATGAGACCACCGCCGATTTCACATGGACGTTGCTCATGGCCGTGGCGCGCCGCCTGGTCGAAGGAGACCGCCTGGCGCGCTCGGGTGGATGGCTGCAATGGAATTTCGATTTGCTCTGCGGCACCGACATCTGGGGAAAAACTTTGGGCATCATCGGAATGGGCCGCATCGGGCGCGCCGTGGCCCGGCGCGCATATGGATTCCGTATGCGCGTGATTTATAACAACACATCGCGCGCGGCGGCGGAAATCGAGCAGGAACTCCACGCGGAGTACGTAACGCAAGACGAATTATTTCAGCAAGCGGATTTTATTTCGCTGCACGTTCCGCTCAATCCGAAGACGCGCGGATTAATCGGCCCCACGGAACTCCGGAAAATGAAGAAGACGGCGTTTCTGATTAATACCACGCGTGGCCCGGTTGTGCAGGAAGCGGCGCTGGTCGAGGCGCTCGAGCAGGGCGTCATCGCCGGAGCGGCGCTCGATGTGTTTGAACGCGAACCCTTGATCAGCGATGGTTTGCGGCGAAACAACGTCGTACTGGCGCCGCACTTGGGTTCCGCATCCAATGAAACGCGCACCAAGATGGCGATGATTGCCGCCGAGAATGTGGTCGCCATGTTTGCGGGGCGGCGTCCTCCAACGATTTTGAACCCCGAAGTATTGGACCGGAAATAGGGCTAAGGTCAATCCGGGTGGGACGATCCGCCCTCTTGGAAATGGAATTTGGGAATGGAGGCAAGAACATGCCATACATAACGAACAATCATCCCAGGCTTACGCTCGAAGGCGCGGAAGCGGTGCTTGTCGCGGCGAAAGAACATGCTGCACGAATCGGCGTGCCCATGAACATCGCGGTTGTGGATGATGGCGGGCATTTGATGGCGTTTGCCAGAATGGACGGCGCAAAACTTTCCTCGATTGATATTGCCTTGAACAAGGCCGTAGCCGCGGCGATTCGCCGGCAGGCCACCGGCCCGGTGCGTTCGGGCGACGATGTCAACGTGACTCTTTCACTGGGTCTCGCCATCGGAAGCGGAGCGCGCCAAACACCGATCCGGGGCGGCATTCCGCTGGAGGCCAATGGCGAATGCGTGGGCGCGGTTGGCGCCAGCGCGGGCACGGAAGATCAGGACGTGGAAGTAGCTCACGCCGGCGTTGCCGCATTTGGCAAGTAACCGAGACTTTCTGAGATTACACTCGCGCAGGTTGCTCCTTACTAATTATTTCCGGGAACAATGACTGGATGGTTGACCTTAAACAAGCCGCGCTCGAGATTGCCCGGAAAACTCTGGCGGCGATTGATATTCCTTCGGCCATGCGCCGCAAGCTTGCGCGCGCAGGGTCGTTCATTCTTGTCAATGGAGCCCAGTTCGATATCGCGCCATTCCATCGCATTTATGCAATCGCCATTGGCAAGGCGTCCGTAGCCATGGCCCGCGGAATTTCCGATGCGCTCTCGCCCGATTTCCATGCCGAGGGCATTATCGTCGCTCCGTCTTCCGCTGAAAATGTTCCGCCTGGATTCCGGCATATTGTCGCGGGACATCCGGTCCCCGATGAAGGCAGTTTCTCTGCGGGCCGGGCAATTCTCGATTTGCTGGCCACAACCGACGAGCGCGATCTTGTTCTTTTTCTTTTGTCCGGCGGAGGCTCTGCGTTGGTGGAGCAGCCGCTCGATCCTGGAGTATCACTCGCCGACATCCAGCAACTGAATCGCAGTCTCGTTACCTGCGGAGCTTCGATTGATGAAATCAATTCCGTACGGAAACATCTTTCGGCGGTGAAGGGCGGCCGGCTTGCCGTAGCGGCGGGCGCGGCGATGAAGATCACATTGGGCATCACGGACGTTCCGGACGGGCAGGAGTCGGCGCTGGCCTCCGGGCCTACGCTGCCTGATCCCACCACGGTGCGCGATGCTTGCGAGGTGATTGCGCGCTATGATTTGCTTTCAAAATTTTCGGCATGCATTAAAACGCGATTCGAGAATCCGGATTCCATTCCCGAGACGCCCAAGGCCGAGGACCCGGCATTCGCCCGCGCCGAGTTTCAGATTGTGCTGGGACGCGATGATCTGTTTCATCCCGCGCACCACGCGGCAGAGGCCGCAAAATTTATCGCGGTGTGCGACAACACCACGGACAATTGGCCGGTCGGCCGGGCGACCGATTTTTTGCTGGCGCAACTCGCCGCGCTGAAAAAGGCCAATCCTGACCGCGCGGTCGCCGTGATTGCCGATGGTGAAGTCAGTTCTCCCGTGACCGGCAACGGCGTCGGCGGTCGAAACCTGGCATTCGTGCTCGATTGCGTTGGGAAAATCGCCGGGCAGGGAATTGCCGTGCTCAGCTTGGGTACAGACGGCATTGATGGCTCAAGCCCGGCCGCGGGCGCCGTCGCGGATGGCGAAACTCTGGCACGTGCGCAAGCACAAGGCCTCGATCCCGCCGATTATTTTCGCCGCAGCGATTCCTACACTTTTTTCCAGAAGCTGGACGACGCGATCCTGACCGGCCCCACGGGAAATAATCTGCGTGACCTGCGGATTCTTATTGCGGAATAGTTTCAGACTCAGGATGCGGATTCTTGTAGTGTGGGCTGTACAAGCCGCGAAAAAAATAAACTCGCCGTCATTCCGAACGAAGTGAGGAATCCCTCTGGAGGCTAAAGTCAGAAGCAAGAGGGATTCCTCACTTCGTTCGGAATGACGGCGACTTTTTGGCTTTTCAAAATCCTGGCCGGCCTGCCAGTCTCGGGAAAATCCTCGCCGACGCCGGCAAATCGCGCGATCTAATCGCTCTTCCCGTCGGTCATGGAATGTTCGATCCGGCGCAGCTGATCATTCATGTCCGTAATCTGTTGTTCGAGATGGTCCAGCCGGTCGAGAACCACCTGATTTGCGTTCGCGGCCGATGCGGAAGATTCGCTGGTTTTTCGATCGGCCGGCGAATTCCCCTTAGGGCCTCCGCCCATTGCTTTCAATTGATCAATCAATCCTTCCAGAGAATGCGGGACGCCAATCGAAAATGTTCCGCTCTTCAGCAGGGCTTCCAGTGGCTCGATCGCCGTCGGATCACCGCGATGGCCCAGCGCGAAAATGCACGCGAACCGAATATCGAACGAAGATTCACTCAGATAGGAAATGAGGCGCGCGGTAATGTCGTGATTTCTCAAGTCCACGCGCCCCAGCGCGCCGATGGCAATGCCGCGAAGCAACGCGGGCTTTCCCGGTGACGACCATTCGACCAGCGACGGCACAACGGAATCGTCACCCAGCGCGCCCATCGCGCGTAACGCTGCTTGCCGCAAGACATCCCCCGGCGAGGGAGTTTCCAGCGCTTTGGTCAGAAGCTCCGCCGTTCCGGAGGCTTTTTGCTGAGCCAGCGCCTGCAAAGCCGCGCTGCGAACCGAAAACGCTTTGTCTTCCTTGTAGATATTTCGCAACCGCTTGCTGACGTCCTCGTCATTCAGGAAATGGCCCATCTGCTCGACGGCCACCTGGCGCACCCAGGGCTGTTGATCGGAGAATGCGGCCAACACCATTTTTCGGGCGGCCGGGGAATTGATGCGGCCCAGTGCTCGCAGCGATTCTTCGCGCACGCCCCAAAATTTGTCGCGCCGCGCAGCTTCCCCTAGCGCGTTGACCACGGAATCATCTTCATGGACGGCTCCGAGAGCGACCGCTGCGTCGGCGCGGTCCGGCACGTCGGAAGCGGTTTGCAGTTGGCGAATCCACTCTTCCGGCGTTTTCTGAAAATCGAGTGACTTCAAAATTCTGTCGCCCTTGTCGAAAAGCACCATCAAGGGCGGGCCGTCCACCAGGAAGGTAAACGTTTCTTCCGCTTTGGAAACTTCAATCGGAAAAAGTTTCTCGCCGCTCGCTGTCGTCACTGCCACGTTGATGGGCACATGGAAGAGGCCAACGCGGCCTTCCACTTTTTGCGCCTGCTTCACTTCCAGGCTGATTTTCTTTTCCGCCGCGTTATAAGCGGACCTCGCCACAAAGCGCGGCGCGCCTGCGCCGTAAACCCACTGGTCAAAAAACCGGTCCACATTCGTGCCCGTGGATTCCTCGATGGCCTTGACCAAGTCGGCGGTCACGACGTTCTGCAGTCGGTTGGCTTCGAGGTAGTGTTTGATGGCGCGGAAGAATACTTCGTCGCCCAACTGCTCGCGCAGCATTTGCAAAACCCAGGCGGACTTGTCGTACACGTTGCCGACATATTCCACCGAGTCGTCAATGTCCCGCGTGATGATGGGAATCGGATAAAGTTCCCGCGAAAGCATCCAGCCGTTCTGGTCGCGCCAGTAGCGGTACGCGGCTGCATCGGCGCCATAATAATGTTCTTTCCACAGCGCCGCGCCAAATGTGGCGAAGCCTTCGTTCAGCCACGTGTTCGTCCAATCCTTGCAGGTCACCAGATCGCCGAACCACTGGTGCGTCAGTTCATGGGAAATCAGGTCGTCCGCGGCTTCCGGTTTTTCTGCCGCAAGTTCCGCGTGAATTATGTCGCGCGTTGCCAGCGTCGTGGCGCTCACATTTTCCATGCCCGAGGCCACGAAATCGTCAACGGCCGTCTGCGCATATTTCTCCCACGGGTAGGCAACACCGAATCGTTCCGAAAAGAAATCGAGCATGAGTTTGGTGTGCGCGAACGTGGCGTCCATCGTGTCTTCCATTCCGCGGGGCACGGAATACGTAAGAGGAATGTCGCGCCAGGTATCTTTTTTTTCTTTGAATTCTCCCGCGACGAACGAAATCAGGTACGTGGAAACCGGCAGCGACTGCCGCCAGGTCCACGTTTTCTCCCCGTTGGGGGCGTCCTGCACGCCGAGCAGCTTTCCGTTGGAAACCGTGAGCCAATCGCCCGGCACGGTCAGAATCATTTCGGTCGTTGCGCGGTCATTCGGATAATCGTAAATGGGAATGTAGTGGTGCGTGTCTTCGGCTTCGCCTTGCGTCCAGATTTCCTTGGCGCGACCCGGATCGTCCTTGTCCGGCAGGATGAAATACAGGCCGGTGGTGGGCTTGCCTTCATAGCGAAGATTCACTTCAAACGTCTGGCCGGATTTAGAAGGTTGGGCGAGATTTACGCGCAGTTTGTTGTCGCGCAACTCGAACGAAGCGTCCTGGCCATTGACGCGCGCGCTGGAAATCGTGAGGTCGGCGCAATCAAAATCGAGCTGCGTCAAGCCGTCGCGCAATGTGGAGAGTGTGTGCGTCACTTCCCCGATCACTTTGCGTTGCTCAAGATCAAAACGCAGCGACACGCGCACATTCTGCAAATGGTACTCGCGGCTCGGCGCATATGGCCGGTCCGCCCGCGCATTGGTCGCGAACATCCCAAACCATGCCAGAGCGATCAATATCATGATCGCCCGTGGACGAATCATTTTCCCAAGGGATTTCATTCAGCCCTCACAAAAAGCTCGCGGCGCGAAGGGCCGCTATTTCATTATACCCGCGCCGGCCTTGCCGGATAAAACAGGGAAGGGGCGTGTTCCATTTCCATAAGAGGAGAATCCCTTTGCAGGTTTTTATGCAATTTACGAGCAGCGTCTTGGAGCCATGGCGACGCAGGCTCGGATTGGCAGCTTGGAATTGACCAGGTCTACCCGCGCAAATACGCATCCTCTTTCCTAATCCAATCCTCGCGGCGGGGAGCGAAGAAATCAATATCCACGGTATCCTCCAGCGCGACCGCGCCATGCGGCACGTGCGCCGGGATCAACAAAATATCTCCCGCCCCGAGAATGATTTCGCGGTCATCGAAAATAAATTTGATCAACCCCGAGACAATCCACGAATACTGCTCGTTCACATGCGAGTGGCGCGGAACCGTTGCGCCGGGTTTCAGCAACAGTTGCGAAATGGTCGCGTTCTCTCCGGAAATCATCTGGCGGGAGATCAGGTTGTTCATTTTTTCCACTTCGATTGTCTTCCACGATTGTTTTTCAAAGGTACTCACCGAGGCCTCCTATGCACGTTTTGGTTGCCGCAGCATCCTCCCCGGAAATTGACCCGGCGTCAATCCCATCCTATGAACAAGCTCGCGTCAGCCGGAATGGAACTGATCTGATAAGATGCGCGCAGCAGAAATTGGGGCAATCGAGGTCGGAAAATGTCAGCGGAACCAAATATCGCGGGAATCGCGCGGCTGCTCTACATCGCAGCCGGCGCGGCGATTGCGTCCTGGGGTCTGTGGGGCGCGGACCCGGCATGGACGCAATGGACTTGGCTCGCGATTGGGGGAATGCTTTTGGTGCTGGGATTGATCGGCTACTCCCCGGTGCACGCATTCATTCCGATAAAAGCACCGAAAGCGGATTGAATGCGTTTCCTGCATGCCTTCGCCGGATTTTTTCTCTTCTTTGAACTCCCGATTCCAATTTACTGGCTGATCCTGCATCCCTTTAACCGTTTCTGGCGCAACCGCATTCGCACGGCATTCTGGTTTGCAGGCCTCACCGCCTGGATTTCAGGCGGCACAGCACTTTGGATTTTCCGTCATTTCTTGCTAACCAATTCTCGACCGCCGTGGATCGCGATCGCCGCTGGTTTGGCGCTGATAGGCGTCGAGGTTTATCTTTTCTGGCGAGTCGAGCGCGAACTTGGCAGCCGCCGTCTGGTGGGCCACGCCGAACTCACCGGCACAGGCAAAATGCACACCGGAGGCCTGTACGCCTACGTTCGCCATCCGCGCTATTCAGGAATGTTCTGCGCGGCAGTGGGTGCGGCGCTGCTCTGCGGCACGCGCCTGTTGTGGGTGATTCTTGCCATCTGGTGGGTCTTTGCGCTGGCGGCGATCCGCATGGAGGAGAGAGAATTGGCCGCCAGGTTTGGCGACGACTATAAAGCGTATAGGAAACGTGTCCCCGCGTTTCTGCCGACTTGGCTGCACTCCAAGCAGTGACAATCGTTGCCCTGTTGACAAGCGTCCGCTAGAATGAATCCATCGCCGCGGAGAGGTGTCTGAGCGGTTGAAAGAGCTCGCCTCGAAAGCGAGTGTCGGGGAAACCCGACCGTGGGTTCAAATCCCACCCTCTCCGCCATACTTCATTCAGTCACATCCAGTAGGACTAATCACATCCGCGCTACAGAAATGATACATTTTTAATCATAATTGTACCGCCTTGCACGAGTGGCAAAAACATGTAACTGAATCCGACGCAAAGAGAGCAGCCGAACGCGCTCCGGTTGCCAGGCAAGCGCAAGAGCTCGGTCTGACTGTTAAGGTGGCGATTCGTGAAGGCCGATATGACTACCGCCACGAAGTCGAGGTAACCTGCGAGACTCGACCTGCGTGCGACAAGCATTACCTTCATAGGCTTCGGAAAACCGCGGCTACCAACTGGCTGCGCTCTGGCTTTGATCTAATGAAAATCAAGAACTGGCTCGGTCACAAGTCGCTGGAGGTTACCCAAATTTATCTCGACGCGGAAATGCATGATCCAGAAGAGCAAAGGAAGCTCGACCGTGCCGGTAAATTCTGACCCAAAGACCCCTCGCCGCGATACGGAATTTCCGTCTTCACGCCGGGTAATTTATCTATGGATAGATGTGAAAATATGGAGTCGTGGGGAAGCACCCCACGACCTTATGCAGTGACAGCGTAGCGTGGATTGGTTTTACAACCACTTACAAGAACTGCTTTACGCGGCGGTTCTCGCCAGGCAACGGATAGCGCTGTGGTTTTCTCAGACTACCGACTACAAATCAGTGGAAGCGACATTGCGCCGTACATTGAACCTCGGTATTGTTGTGTCAAGGGCAGGAGAAATGTACGATGCGCGAGCCAGTGGTCTCAATCGGGAGTTCCGGTTTCCGCCGGGCGCAACAATCCCGTCGATACTCGTGGGAGATTTCGACTGAAATCGGCGAAGGGCCTGCAAGTTCATGGAAAATATTCGAGAAAAGATAGTCATCATCGAAGCGGAGGAAGGCAGCCGCACGACGTTGGCCGCCATAATGGAAGGGGAAGGCTACGAAGTCTCTGTATTTTCCAGCTCTCGTGAGGGCCTCGATGCTCTGCAGCATGCCGGCGCAGACTTGCTTTTGCTGGATATAGATTTATGCGCTGCAGGCATGCTGAACATTCAGGAAACACTTGCGACCATTCGCGGCTCTGGCCTTACAGCCGCAGTTCGCGTAATCGTCCTGGTTTGCCCGGGCGCTAACAATCGTGCTCTGGGTCTTGATCTCGGAGCCGACGATGCCGTCTCGCGCCCGTGGGAGGCGAAAGAGCTTCTGGCTCGCACCCGAGTGCAATTGCGCGCCCGACGAGCCGACCGGCAGCTATCAGAACAAATGCGCGTCGCCGTCGAGGGGCAGCAGATCGCGCACACCGCGTTTGACGCCGTCGCCGTTACCGAGCGAATGGCCAGCAGCGCTGAATCGCTCGATAAGCGCCTGAATATCGGATTCGCGGCGATCTTTGCAACTGTGATGGTGATGGCGGGAATCTATTTCATGTTCGCCCACACCGCTCAGAAAGACTTAAAAAATGCGACAATCGCGATTGCCGGTCTCGAAGGCGGAATACTGCACCAGCAAAGCTTGATTGCCGACGCGCGAAAGCTACACGACGAACAAAGTACGGATGAAACTGCCCTCGGTCCCTCAGGGAAAGGCGAGCTACAAAAGCAAGCGCAAGATCTAAAGGCGAAGATGACGAAAGCTGGTTCCGGCCAGGGAGCCACGCTGCAAAAACAGTTGGACGATACTAATGCCCACCTGCGGCGAATTGAGCAAGAAGCCGATTCCGCGCAAAACCTGATTCGGGATAACGTAAAGAGCATTTGTCTGCTTCATATTTCCGTCGCGTTTCGGGATCAAAAGAGCGGCCAGCGGTTGCGCTATGCCGGCATGAACCAGCAAGGCGAGCCCCTACAGAGTAGCGACGGCAATCCGGTACTAACTCTTGGGGGCTCCGGCCCCGAGGTGAAGGTGGATATATTCGGTACGGGCTTCCTGGCGGGGGATTCCGGGCGTATCGTCACCAACCGGCACGTTGCCGAGCCTTGGTGGAACAACGATGAGCTAAATCAGATGGCGAGCCAGGGTTTTTTGGCTGAAATGTCCTCGATTCATGCTTATTTCCCGGGCGATCCACGCGCATTCACCGGCGAGATTCAGGATATTTCGAAGGGCACGGATTTAGCGACTGTGCGGATCGACATGCAAGACTTGAAACGCCCGCTCCTGTCAATTGATTCGGGCAAGGGGGGCGCAGTGACCGGCGAGCCGATCGTATTGATGGGCTATGCGACAGGGCTTGCCGGTATCCTCGCGCGCACGGACGAAAGTACGGTTCAACAGATATTGACTCACAGCGGGGGCGACGTCTCGCAAGTCCTGGCGGAGCTGGCACACCGCGATCTCATTCATCCGATCATTACGCAGGGCCACATCGGAGATATCCTGCCCGACAAAATCGTCTTCGACGCGCAAACCACCTCAGGTGGTTCTGGCGGGCCCCTGTTCAATCGTAAGGGCAAGGTCATCGGCGTCACATACGCGATCCTGAAAGGTTTCGGAGGTTCCAACTTCGGAATCCCGATTCGATTCTCGGAGACCTTACTCGCGCCGTCCATTGCGTCACCGCGAACTCACGCGACAGACTGAAACTCCTGGGGGACCGTTTTGAATTTGCAGTTACGAGACCGACTCCCGTTCTCTAAGCCGTCTTATTGAAGGTGGAGGTTCTCCCAAAGGCTTTCCGCTTGGAGGGTGCTTTCTTCCATGGTGTGGCGGTGAAGATCCACATTGTTGCGCGGAGCGGAACGATTCGCACTTTTGATGCGGCCGCCTTTGCTAATCATGCAAAAAAGTGATCGTTAAATCTATATTTTGACCTAATATCTGCACCAAATGCTCCCGGGAGATAATCTAACCCCCGAGAAGCGAAATCAGGCGTCCGCGGGATCGCGCCGAATAATGGGCGGTGTGGGAACTGGAGAGAAAATAGAATTCGTAGCGTCAAGCACGAGCTTCAGGGCAAGACCGGTCGCGATCCGAGAGGAGGTTGTGCGTGGGTCGTCAAAGAGCGAATAGAGGAGTGGTTCGCTTGAGGCTGAGTCGTGGACGCGCGGGCGCACTCCTGATGGCCGCAGTCCTCCTCTACGGATCAGCCACAGTGTCTGCACAAACCGGCGCAACGCCCGGTCCGAGCACACCGGGGCGGGCCATACCCGGAGCGCTCGGAGGGACTCCGTTCTCGGGCAGCGTTCCGGCAAAGCTCGTTGAGGGTGTTGTGTCGCTTTCCTTGCAGGAAGCAATTGACCGCGGATTGAAGCAAAATCTCGGACTGCTTCTTTCGAGTGCGGACACCAACTCGGCTCGCGGACAGCGTTGGGAGCAATTGAGCGCTCTGCTGCCGCACGTGACAGCAGCTCCATCCCTGGCGGACTCGGAAATCAATCTCGCTGAATCCGGTCTAACCGTTATCGCCGGAACAATTATTCCACCGTCCGTGGGCCCTTTTTCCTATTTCGATGCGAGGGTGTCCGTGGCGCAGTCGTTGTTTGACTGGAAATCGATCAACGCTGCACGGGCCGCTAACCAGAAGGTAAAGTCCGCCGACTTCACCTACAAGAACGCGCGCGACCTCGTTGTCCTCGCCGTGGGCTACCTCTATTTGCAAGCCATCGCCGATGAAGCCCACGTCGAAACCGCAGAGGCGCAGGTCAAGGCGGCGCAGGCGCTCTACGACCAGGCGAGCGACCAGGTAACTGCGGGCACATCAGCGGACATCGATGGCTTGCGCGCCAAGGTAGAGCTCCAGACCCGCCAGCAGCAGTTGATTCAATCCAGAAACAACCTTGCCATCCAAAAACTGACCGTAGCCCGCGTGGTCGGCTTGGCTCCCGGCCAGGAATTTGAATTGACCGACAAGTCGCCATACCAGCCATTTGAAAGCATGACGGTCGATGAGGCTCTGAAACACGCATACGGTTCGCGATCCGATTACCAGGCGGCCATCGCCGAGGTCCGCACAGCCGAATTTTCCCATAAGGCCGCGGTGGCCGGCTATCTCCCATCGCTCGCCTTGAACGCAAACTACGGAACCGCCGGAGGGCATGCCTCCACTGCAACGCAGGTATTCGACGTGCGCGGAACGCTGCTCATTCCAATTTTTCTAGGCGGCAGCGTTCGAGGTGACATCTTGCAGGCTGATGCGAGACTTGCGCAGAGCGCCGAACGACTGGACGATCTCCGCGCGCAGATCGACTCAGACGTTCGCTCCTCTCTACTGAACCTGCAATCGTCGGCCGATCTCGTGAGCGTGGCGCGCAGCAACATTCAACTGGCGGAACAGACGCTGGCCCAGTCGAGCGACCGCTTCAGCGCGGGTGTCGCCGATTCGGTGGAGGTGGTGCAATCGCAAGAGACGGTCGCAAGCGCCCATGAGCAATACATCTCGAGCCTTTATAGCTACAACCTCGCGAAAGTTTCACTGGCTCGCGCCCTGGGAGCCGCCGAAGAAGGCGTTAAGGAATATTTCAAAGGAAAATAAACATGGCAGACGAAACCCCGCTTCGTTCAAAGGCCGACACAGCCGAAGCATCCGCGCCACGGTTCCGAAAATCCAAGCGCCGCAGAAATGCTTTCGTTTTGATCATCATTCTCCTGGCGATTGTGGGCGGCGTGTTTTTGTGGCGCTACTTCAGCAGCTACGAATCAACGGACGACGCTCAGGCGGATGTTCATTTGTATCCGGTCAGCGCGCGCATTTCCGGCTACGTGGTGAAGGTTAACGTGGATGACAACCAGTGGGTGGAGAAAGGCGCCGTACTGGTCGAGATCGACCCAAAAGACTATGAGGTTGCGGTGGCGCAAGTGCAAGCCAGCCTGGCGAGCGCCGAAGCCACGGCCCAATCGCTGAATATCACGGTCCCAATAACCGCAGTCAACACATCGAGCCAGCTCCAGTTCGCCGCGTCGGGTATTGAGAATGCCAGCGCCGGCGTCATCGCCGCCGAGCGCCAGCTCACGGCCGCCCACGCCCAGTTGGAAGAAGCGGAGGCGAACGATGTCAGGGCGCAAGACGACCTTCGCCGTTACAAGATGCTGGTTGACAAGAGGGAAGTGTCCGCGCAGGTTTACGATCAGGCATTGGCGGCGGCCAAGTCGAGCACTTCAGCGGTAGCGGCCGCCACCGCCAACGAGTCTGCCGCGCAACAATTCGTGGAGCAGGCCCGAAGCCGCGCGGTGCAAGCCAATGCCAATAATCAATCCGCGCAGACCGGGCCGCAGCAGGTATCCTCCACGCGGGCCCGTGTCCGTGCGGCAATCGCCGACGTGCAGCAGAAACGCGCGCTCCTCGAGCAAGCCGAACTCGATCTCCAATACACCAAAATCGTTGCGCCTGTCAGTGGAGAAGTGAACAAGACGGTTGTGGTCGGGATGAACATTCAACCCGGCCAACAACTCCTCACTGTAGTGCCGCTCGACGATGTCTGGATTACCGCCAATTTTAAAGAAACGCAGCTCCGACACATGCGCGTTGGACAGGAAGCGGATATCCATTTGGATTCGGCCAACCGCACTTTGAAGGGGCACGTGGACAGCATTGCGGGGGCCACGGGTCCACTGTTCAGTTTACTTCCACCGGAGAATGCCACCGGCAACTACGTAAAAATCGTGCAGAGGATTCCGGTAAAGATTGTGCTCAACCCCGGGGAGAACCGGGACCGGCAACTCCGGCCCGGAATGAATGTCGTACCGGACGTGCACCTCCAATGAGTTCCGCATCGCTCACTCTCGACCAGGATGTCTGGCGGCCCCGATTCAATCCCTGGCTCATCGCCGTGGTTGTGGCTCTAGCCGCCTTCATGGAGGTGCTCGACACCAGCATCGCCAACGTGGCCCTGCCTTACATGGCCGGAAATTTGGGCGCGAGTAATGATCAGAGTACATGGGTGCTGACTTCTTATCTCGTTTCGAATGCCATTATTCTGCCGATCAGCGGGTGGCTGGCGAGCACGCTGGGGCGAAAGCGCTTCTTCCTGTCTTGCTTGGGCATATTTACCGTAAGTTCTCTGCTGTGCGGCTTGGCGCCGAGTCTCGAAGTTCTGCTGCTCTTCCGCGTATTGCAAGGCGTGGGAGGGGGCGGTTTGCAGCCCATGGCGCAAGCCATCCTAGCGGACACGTTTCCTCCGGAAGAGCGCGGATTGGCCTTTGCCCTGTACGGCATTACGGCCATCATGGCGCCTACGATCGGACCGACCCTGGGCGGATGGATCACGTTCAACTATTCCTGGCGGTGGATTTTTTTCATCAATATCCCGGTTGGCATAGCCACATGGTTTCTGGTGCGTCGATTTGTGGAAGACCCGCCCTACCTGAGCAGGCTCAAGTCGGCAGGGGTAAAGTTGGATTACATTGGCATCGCGCTACTCGCTTTGGGGATCGGGGCATTGCAGGTCCTGCTCGACAAGGGTCAGGAAGACGACTGGTTCGGGTCGCATTTCATTACGACATTGGTCGTCGCAGCAGCCGTTTGCCTGGTGTCGCTGGTCATCTGGGAGTGGAATCATACGACTCCCATCATTGACGTGCGCATGTTCAAAAGTTTTAATTTCGCCAGTTCCTGCTTGATGATGTTTGTGTTGGGAATCCTGTTATTCAGCAGCCTGGTTCTGATGCCGCAGTTCCTCCAGACACTGCTGGGGTACACTTCGGAACTGGCAGGGCTTGCACTTTCCGCCGGCGGGCTGGTGCTGCTGATTGAGATGCCCATCATGGGTCAACTGACAACCAAAGTGCAGGCGCGCCTCCTGATTGCCTTCGGCTGGCTGGCGTTATCTATTGCCATGTTTTATTCCACTAAGCGGATCGACTTGCTCATGAGCTTCAATGCCGCGGTGCTGCTGCGCATCACGCAGGTGATTGGCCTGGGGTTCCTGTTCGTGCCAATCTCGCTGGTGGCGTACCTAGGAATTTCGCCGGAGAAAAACAACTCAGTTGCCGGGCTCATCAATTTCATGCGCAATATGGGAAGCAGTGTGGGCACATCCCTGGTGACGACCCTGATTGCCCGCCGTTCGCAATTTCATCTGGAAATTCTTGGCGCGCATGCCCGGGCTGACAACCCCAACTTTCAACGGGCAGCGTCCGGCCTGGCTCAGCATCTGAACCGGTCCGGTTTGGGCGCGCATGAAGCGCGAAGCGTAGCATATGCCAGGATCTATCAGGGCATCCAGGCGCAGGCAGCCAGCCTCGCGTACATTGACACCTTCATGGTCCTTTCCGTTGGAGCGGCGATCATGTTTTTTATGGCTTTTGTTTTGAAGAAAAATACTCCGGGCGGGGGAGGCCACGTCGCCGTCGAATGACCATGCGGACCGATTAGCATTTTTGGCGGCCCGCCCGGCGCGACGAGAGCGTTTCGTGGAAAGCATGCAAATCAAAATCGTTACCATTGAGCGGGAGTACGGATGTGGCGGAGGCGAAATCGCCAAGCAACTTGCGGCGCAGCTTGGCTGGAAACTCTGGGACGAGTTGCTGAGTGAGGAGATTGCCCGCCGCGCCAATTGCCCTCGGGCGGTCGTCGAGCGGCGGGAGGAGCGCAACGATCCGCTGTACTACAGGCTTTTCAAGTCTTTTCTGCGAGGAAGCTACGAGGGAAGCCTCAACGCTCATAAATTAAACCTGGTGGACAGCGAAAGTATATTGAAGTATACGACGGCCGTTGTCCGGGACGCTGCGGGCGCTGGAAACTGCGTCATCGTGGGAAGAGGGTCGCAGCTCATACTGCGGGAGCGGGAAGACACTTTGCGAGTATTTCTTTACGCCCCGGCGGAATTGAAAGTACGGCGGCTGATTTCCCGCGGCAAAAATGAGCAGGAGGCCCATGAACTGGTGGATACGGTTGATCTGGAACGCGCGAAATTCATCGAAAAATATTTCAAAATCGAGTGGCCGAGCCGCTCGGTCTATCACACGATGATCAACACCGCGATCGGCGATGAGGCTGTGATTCGCACAATTCTTCATTTCATGAAAATGCTGCAGTAGGCTGCTTGGGGCCGCCGGTCGCGACTCAAGAGCCGGCCACCAAGGATGAAAATGGCAAGGAAGGAACAACAGGCAAAACGATAATGAGAAGTTGGGTGCGCCCGCATCGCGCATCCCCTTGAGCAGCGCATCTTCTAGCAGGGACCAAAGCATTTGCCAATCTTCCTCAGACAATTCATCAAAGGTCACTCGATAGGCTCGTTAAACGGGGCCGCCCATTTCTCCCATTCCGACCTCCGATCAGGCGCGCAATTGTGGTCCCAATAGTTCCGGTGGGGACACGCCCCAAACACGACGCTGTGGGGCATCTTTCAAGTGAAGGCAGGGTCCGCGAATCCAATTTTACCCGCTATGGCGAGTTGAATCAGGATTCATCGAACGACTGAGTCGGACAATTGCTGACTCCACGGAGACAAAAATGCGATTCGTCGGATCAATCTCTCCCCGCAGATTCCACGGGAATCGCTTCGGCTCTTCCTACGACGCTAGTCATACAAAAAGAGAATCAGGCGCCCTAGCGATGTCCAGAGGGTGAGGACTTTAGGGCGCCCAATCCTGCCGGGAAGGAGCATAAACAGGCTCCTCAAATGGTGCTTTCTATCGCTGGCTACCTGCCAGCTCCACTTGCTTTTGAGACTGAACCGACCGCCGCTTCTTCTATTAGAGAAGCGACAGCATCAGGGTGCGAAACGTAGACTGCATGGCTTCCTTTGGTCTCGATGACCTTTGAACCTGCACGCTTGGACATCGCCCGCTGAGCATCCGGGGGAATCATTTTGTCTTCGGTGGAAACCAGGTACCAACTAGGTTTGGACTTCCAAGCTGGCTGGCTTATCTTTCCGGCAAACGCCTGAACACCCCAGGGCACCTGCGAATCGGCCATGAACGCTGCCAACTCAGCATCCACGTCCGCTGCGAAGGAAGCCGCAAACTTTGAACGGTCGAGAAATAGAAAGCCGTCTTGCGGCGGCAGAATGGGAGGGACGGGCGCACCCGGAGGCGGGTTTTGAATCAGCGTTTCGATGGACTCTCCCGCATCTGGGGCGAATGCGGCAATGTAGACAAGTCCTGCTACTTTCGGGTCATTCCCTGATTCCGTCACGACCACTCCGCCATACGAATGGCCCACCAGGACTACCGGGCCAGGTTGAGCTGCAATGGCTCTCTTTGTCACGGCTACGTCTTCTGACAGTGAGATCGTCGGATTCTGAACGATGGAAACGTTGTAGCCTTTCGTCCTCAATACTTTATAGACACCTTCCCAGCCGGAACCGTCCACGAAGCCGCCATGGACCAGCACGATATTCAATTTTTCCGTCATAACCTTGCTCCTTTGTTTTTCACTTTGAGCTGCGGGCATTCGCCTCGCAGTTCTTGATCTACTTTCTACGCTCGGCTATTGTGAATAACAACTTCGCAATTCTTGATATTTAGTGATAAATTCTCAGCAATGGAGTTTACGTCCAGGCAGCTCCGCGCATTTCATCTCGTGGCGAACCACCTTAGTTTTGCGCGGGCAGCAGAGGCTCTGTTCATTACATCTTCCGGCCTAAGCGTGTCAATTGGGGAACTCGAACATCAGTTAGGCTTTCGTCTTTTCAATCGCACCACGCGGCAAGTTACGTTGACGCCGCGCGGGCGGGAATTCCTTGAAATCACGCGACCCGCTTTGGCGGCGCTCGACGAAGCCGTGTCGCGCATTGAGCGAGCCGAGCAGGTGAAAGCACGCCGGATTACGGTCGGCACGACCCCCTGGATCGCGGCCAACGTTTTGCCGCCGGCCATCAAGGCCTTTCGAGAGGTGCGACCCGAGTTGCGTATCGAAATTTTCGACAGCACCATCGCCGTAATTGCGCGAGGGGTTGAAGCAGGAAAACTCGATTTGGGCCTGGGCATTTTCAAAACAATGCCCGGCTTGCGACGTGTTCCTTTCTTTCGATTCTCGCTGATGGTGATCCGAGCCGACCAGGACCGCATGCATGATCGAATCTCTACCAGGTGGTCGGCGCTGAACGGTGAAACGCTTATTTCACTTACGCCAAACTATCCTCACCAACAGCTGATCGACAAACAGCTCGCGAAGGCCGGGATCCGGTGTAACCGCGGCCAGACGGTCAATCTGCTGGATACTCAGATCGGATTGGTTGAGGCTGAGCAGGGAATAGCGATCATTCCGTCCTTCGGATTACCGGCATGCCGCAGCCGGAAGGTAACGATGAGTGAACTTGCGGAACCGTTAGTTACGCTGGAATTCTACGAGATCAGCAATCGAGCCAGGAAACTACCTAAGGAGGCGTCGGAGTTCAGCGCTTTCCTGAAAAAATACATCGCCCGATGGGCCGGTGAGACTGGTGCGCTTTGACGTAGGTGCGCACCGCAACCGCATGACTACCCTTCTTGTCGGCGCGGTCCCAAAGCGACGGAAGAAGCTGTCCTCAAGATCGTGGACTCGGAGGAACCGTTGCGATTCAAGAGGACCGGCGACGCGATCAATTCGCAGGGCGATTGATATGCGCTGCGAACTGAAAAATTCACGTGAGGACCAGGCCGAGACCATCTCGTACCTCGACAAGCCTGATCACGGCTCGTGGCTGAACTGACTCCCTTGATGCAATTTCATGCTGTCGTAGCGAGACCTCCGCAATCTTCGCCTCCAAGCGCTCGAATCTTTAACTCGCTACCTGCCCAAACAACATAGGCCGACGGTGTGCTCGGTCCGAGCGCCTGCTCACGCGGCACTTCCAATACGGCGAAATCTGAAAGGCCCAAGCCGAGCGCGGACACACTTTGCATCGCCTTCTTTTCGATCGCGTGGGCCGCTTTCTACAGAATGAGCCAGACTCGTACCGCGGGTTCGCGGCTCTCCTGAGCAGCGGCTGATCAAAGTCGCTCACTGTTCGGTATGTTCCTCGCCCCAATAATATTCAATGTCGAGCGGTGTAAGCTACTAATCTCCCATGAAAATGCCTGAATCCTGCTGACTAGCCTCAGCATCTATCTCGATGTCGAGAGAATTGGTTTAGGGATTCGCACAGAGAAGAGCTGCGGGTCCCTTAAGTCTTGGAGGCACAACATGATTCGCCAGCTTTACGCTACGGACGGTAGTCTTGCGACCGCGATTCTAAGGCTCACCTTGGGCGCTGTGTTCTTCGCGCATGGCGCGCAGAAGATGCTGGGTTGGTTTGGCGGTTTCGGGTTCGCAGGTACGATGGGTTTCTTCACTGGCATGGCGCATATTCCAGCTCCGTTGGCCTTTCTTGCGATCGCGGCCGAGTTCTTCGGTGGGATCGGGCTCATCCTCGGATTCCTGACCCGAATCGCAGCTTTCGGAATTGGTGTGAACATGCTGGTTGCAATTATGACAGTTCATCTTCCCTTCGGCTTCTTCATGAACTGGACCGGCACTCAAAAAGGTGAAGGATTTGAGTTTCATCTGCTAGTACTCGCGATTGTGGTTTTTCTCATGATACGAGGAGCGGGGGCTTTTTCTGTGGATCGCGCCCTCAGTCTCTCGGTGCTTTCCAGCGCGCCAGAGTCGCGTGTGGCGCACTGACGAGGACGAGGAATTAGGATGGAGGCACGAACATGCAAATCGGTATCGACAGTTTTGGGGCGGTCATCTCTGATCCTGCTACCGGACTCAGTCTCAGCCCTGTTCAACGGATGCAGAATCTTCTGGAAGAGATTGAGCTCGCCGACCAAGTCGGGCTGGATGTTTTTGGCATTGGCGAACATCATCGGGCCGAGTTCCTCGATTCAGCGCCCGCAGTAATTCTGAGCGCGGCAGCCTCGCGAACGAAAAACATCCGGCTTTCGAGCGCCGTAACCGTTCTAAGCGCAGCCGATCCGGTTCGAGTCTTCCAGGAGTTCGCCACTCTGGACTTGATCTCGAATGGGCGTGCTGAGATCGTTGCCGGCCGCGGTTCGTTCGTGGACTCATTTCCGCTCTTCGGTTTCCGGCTGGAAGACTATGACGCGCTCTTCTCAGAGAAGCTCGATCTGCTCTTGAAGATTCGCGAAGATACGCACGTGCGCTGGTCAGGTAAGTACCGCGCCCCGCTCACCGGCCAGGCGGTCTATCCTCGCCCGCTGCAAAACCCGCTGCCGATATGGGTCGGTGTGGGTGGCACGCCAGCGTCTTTCGCCCGCGCAGGCGAGTTCGGTCTCCCGCTGGCAGTCGCCATCATCGGTGGAGAGCCGAGACGCTTTCGCCCTCTGATCGATCTCTACCGAGAGACTGGCCGCCGCGCCGGTCACGGCCCTGAAAAAATGATGGTGGGTCTCCACGCCATCGGTTTTCTGGGCGATACGACCCAGCAGGCGGCGGACGATTTTTATCCGGGGTATGCGCACAGCTTCACGGAAATTGGAAAGGAACGCGGTTGGCCCCCAACGACGCGGGCACAATTCGACGCGGTGCGCGGCCCCACAGGTGCGTTGCTCATCGGCGATGCAGAAAGGGTCGCGGAGAAAATACTCTACGTGAACGAAGCCCTTGGCGGCCTCACTCGCATTACGTTTCAAATGGGCGTGTCCGTGCTCCCGCATCAAAAGATGTTGCGGTCTATTGAGCTCCTGGGGACTCGAGTAGTCCCGATCATCAAAAAGGAGTTCGCTGCTGCGTTGGCGCGTGCGTAACCATGATCGACGGTCCCGAATGACAATTAGAGGCGCAACCCCCTGGAGGCGGAATCATGCAACTGGAAGATCGCAGCCGACTGCAAGTCTGGTCCCGTCTCGCCGCTCTGATTGGAATTATGTGTCTGCTGTCCGATTTTGCTCCGGCGCGGTCTCAAGTCCGGAATCACTTTGATGCCTCCGACCTAGGTGCGAAAGCGCGGCAGGCAATGATGGCGATTTTTCGATATCGAGATTCCACCAAGCCGTAACTGTTGAATTGCACTTTGATCGTGTCGGCGAATTCATCGACGGCGATCATTACATTCAACATGCCTCCAAAGTTGGTGATGGAACCGCACGGATGAAAGCCCGGGTCTCCCAAGTGGAAAAGCCCGGGGACACCCCGGTACTGATACCGCGTCGCTACATCGCGGACGGCAATTTCGTGCTCTGCCTAGTCGAGGCACGCACCGAACCGCCCACTGCTAACTACGATCTTTTTCGAGTTGCAAACGGAAGAATTGCGGAGCATTGGGACGTGCTCTCTGTTATTCCGCCGCAGAATCGGTTAAAGAACACCAACGGCCCCTTCTGAGAATCATATGGGAAAGGCAATCGGGAATGAGTGATTCGTCGGCGATGGACAATTAGCGCTGCTAGTAGATATCATCACTTTGGAAGCTCTAAGCGCGCTTTGCCGCGGTCGCCTTGTTCAGATACAATCCTGACCGAAACCTCTCATCGCATGCAGCGTATGACTGGTATGGTTTCCGCGGGGAACGAATCCGAATCGAAATGCCTCCCATATCATCGATTCGATTCCTACGCTCATCTCTATCGGTAAGCCGGGGAGACATATGGCAAGGTGTGAACATTCAGTACAGCTCGCCGGTGTTGATCTCGCCGGGCGAAACCATGTGTGTGCTTTCTTCAACACCATCAAGGAGGAGCATCGAGTGCTCGGCTCGTTCTACAAAGATGGCCTCGAACGGGGCGAAAAGGCCGCCCATATTGTGGATTCCTCGAATCGTGAAGAGCATTTGAAGCGGCTCGCCGAGACGGGTATACATGTAAAAGAAACGATGGAGACCGGTCAACTGGAGGTGCTCCCGTGGACCGATGCATATGTCCGGGACCATCGATTCGACCAGGATGCAATGCTCGCAACAGTTGAAAAACTAATCCAATCGGGCGCGGCCGCCGGCTACCCGCTCACCAGACTAGTGGGACATCACATGGATTGGTTATTTCACGACAAACCTGCCACGTACAATCTGGTGGAATACGAGGCAAGGCTCAATCATGTTCTTTCCAAGCACGACGATCCGGTGATCTGCACTTACAATCCGTCCAAATTTGGGGCAACTGTGGCGATGGACATCATGCGGACGCACCCGCTCGTAATTATCGGTGGGT
>Ga0207024_10058_pt1 | contig 34658 bp, 37 predicted proteins | sample Alteio_BWMinCont_44_FD_153470 | JGI IMG/M metagenome (GOLD analysis project Ga0207024, IMG submission 153470) | Enriched cells from forest soil in Barre Woods Harvard Forest LTER site, Petersham, Massachusetts, United States -... | ecosystem: Environmental > Terrestrial > Soil > Temperate forest >...
GTCCGAAGATGCTGCGGGCTTTTCGCCAAAGTTTAATCCTTGCCGGACTTGCCGCGGCGTATTGCGTGGCGGGAAAACTTGGCACGCTCCTGGCGCTTCCTCCCGGATACGCTACAGCGGTATGGGCCCCTTCCGGGATTGCCGTCGCCGGTATGTTGCTTTTTGGTTCTCGTGTTTGGCCGGGGATTTGGCTCGGTTCTGTGCTTGTCAACTTTGCGACAACGTATTATTCCATCAATCCTCCTGATTTAATTCATACGTTACTGATTACCTCTGTCATCGGCTTGGGAGCCTCCGCGCAAGCAGTCACTGCGGCCTTCTTAATTCGCCGTTATGCCGGCCTTCCGGATCGCTGGGATAGCATGCAGGACGTCATTGCGTTTCTTGTTCTTGGAGGACCGGTCACGTGCCTGATCAGCGCAACAGTCGGGGCGACCACGCTTTTCGTGGGAGGAACAATTCCTTCCGCAAATTATGGGATGACCTGGATGACGTGGTGGATTGGAGATTCGATTGGAGTGATTGTCTTTGCGCCGCTTCTCCTCACGGCAGCTACTGTCAAAGGGGACTTATGGACGCGCCGCAGATTAACGGCGGTCTTGCCGTTTGCGGCAATGTTTATCCTGGTGGTGATGGTGTTTATTAACTCAAGTCATCGGGAAGAAGCGGAGCGGACTTTTGATTTCCGGCGTCATTGTGCTATTTTAGCCCGAGCTCTGGACTTGGCGTTCGAGCGAAACCCTGTCCATCAAACCATTAACGAGGTAATCGCCAAGGTCTTTCAAGGGTTACCGGTGGATGGATTGGAGCTCACCGTTCTAGACGTCACGCAGAGTTCCAAGCCCGAGGTCATCGGTGAACGCATTTCTCCTTTTTTGGAAACCATCAGCCTCAAGAGTCCGCTGCGGCAGCCGGGAGTGGTCTGGGAAACTCCGATACGGATAGCCGATCGGCCCTGTAATCTGCAGTTTTCTGAAAGTAAAGCTTACCTCGTGGCCCATCCGTATCTGCAAGCTTGGACAGTCCTCGTTTCCGGATTACTTCTCACGGGAACATTCGGCGCTTTTCTTCTGGTGGTCACCGGACGCACATTTAAAGTTGAAACCTTAGTCGCCCAGCGAACCGCGTCTTTGGAAGCTTCGGAATCCAGGATACGCTCGATTATGCAGTCTGCCCAAGAAGCAATTTTTACCTGTGATCACGATGGAAAAATCATTTCCTGGAATCCTGCGGCGGAGCGAAAATTTGGTTACCGGGAATCGGGCAGCCCATCTCGCTTTTCCTTCCCGGAGAAACCCTTTCCGATTTGGGTGAAGGTACCGTCGATGTGATGGGATTAAAAAAAGAGGGAGGAAAAATCCCGATGGAGCTTTCCGTAGCCTCCTGGAGCATGAATGGAGAGCGTTACTTCAGTGGATTCTTGCGGGATATTACTGAGCGCAAGAAGATCGAGCAACTCAAAACAGATCTGGTGAGTTTTGCTTCCCATCAACTCAAAACTCCGGTAGCCGAGGTGAAAGGGTTGGCAGAAAATATGTTGCATGGATATGCGGGCGCCCTTTCGTCAAAAGGGGAAAAATACCTCGCGTTGATCCAGCAAATCAGCGCTCGCAATTTGGAATTGATTACGGGCCTCTTGAATATCTCAAAGATCGAAGCGGGAACAATCTCGACGAATCTATCCAAGGTGAAACTTTCAATCCTGGTTCATCAGCTTGCCGACGATTATGCACTCGCAGCGGAGAAGAAAGGACTTCTCTTGGGTTTAGAAGAGATTGAGCAAGACCTCAGCGTCATGGCGGATCCACAGAAAACGATGGAAGCACTTCGCAATGTCATGGATAATGCACTGCGGTTTACGAAGACCGGGAAAATTAGCCTTAGAACCCGCTCGGAGTCCGGTTACGGAATCATCGAAATAGAGGACTCCGGCCCCGGCATCGATCACGCTGTTTTGTCAAAACTTTTTACCAAGGAAATGCTTCTTTCAAGCCGGGAGGGAGAAGGCAGCGGCCTCGGCCTTTACATTGCAAAAAGCTTTATGCGGCTGCAGCACGGCGATGTTACGGTGGAATCAGCGGAGGGCGGAGGAAGCAAGTTCACGTTTTTCTTGCCTCAGGTTTTGGGGGAATAAATCAGGTTCAAGCGCTTCGGAAAGGGATCGAAAAATGGGAAAGAGCGGTTCCAGCCGTAAGGTTCCCAGCAACTGTAAAAATTGTTGATTCTTCGCGACCACAGCTAGCCTTCCGCCATAAGGCCGGATTTGACGGACTAACGAAACTAAAACGCCAAAAGCGCTGGAGTCAATAAACGTCATCTGGTTTAAATCGAGAATAAGATGCGCCGTTTTTTTAGCCACAAGCGGGGAAACCATTTCTTCAAGATAAGGAATTCTTGCCAAATCAAATTCCCCTTTTACGGTCACTACCGCAGTGGCGGGATCATTCCAGCTGGTGTGGATAAAAAAATCTTTCATGATTATATTGTACCCAAAATTGTTTGAAGCCGCTCATGGACTTTTTCCGCGATTACTTTCAAGGAAGGATCATCGGGATTGACTTCGAGGCCTGCTCCAATTTCGATTCGGGCTTTCCATCGCCCATGTTTTCGTTCGCGTCTCAGGGAGTCTTCTTCGAGACGTTTTACGGTTTCGGTCATTCGTTCAAGCGTTGGATTATGGCGAAGGTAATCGTGCGGATAATTCGAGAGCCGAACGGCCCATTCAATTTTATCTAAGGCGTCACGTTCTCGTTTTGAAATATCTTGCTGATGTAAAATAGCGGCGCGTAAGGAATTGACGCGACTCATGAATGAAGATCGGGGTTTTCCGGAAAGCCATTCGTCTTCCAACTGACATAGAATATGTTCTTTCATCGAATGGATGCGCTCTGAAAGTTCGCCCGTTTGGGTCACACCTAGATATTCCATTTCTTTTAAAGTCAGCATGTTTTTCCCGACGATGACGATCCGTTTGAGTAAGTTTGCATGGCTTCTGGGCCAATGGAAATGATCTTCAATATCATCTAAGGCTTGATGAAGAGAGGCGGTCGAAGGGTGACTCAAAACGTACTTGATGGCCACCGGATGAACCACCACCTTGGATCCATTTTTTTCTTTAAGAAGCGCGGTCTTAATAATGAAGGATAACCCTTTCATAAAGGGACAAAGATGATCATTCGTCCGTGAGACTTCGCCCTCGGGGAAAATCACTAAAGGACGGCCCCCGGACGTCAGAAGTTTTACGGCGGCTTTGAGTGCCTGACGATCGCATCCTTCACGGAAAACGCTGAATCCCCCCACCTGGCGGATAATCCAAGCATAAAACTTATTCGTTCGGAATTTTTGCCAACTGGTCATCCAAAAAAATGGTTGTTTCAAACGTTGAGAAACGAGGCCTAAAAGCATCGGATCATATTGACGGGAGTGATTAGGCGCGAGAATGATGCGGTGTCCCAGACGAAGGGACTCGCGGAGATGGGCTTCCCCGGCATATTCAATCGATTCGATTCTGTCTTTTAACCTTAGATAAAAAGGAAAAACATAGGGCAACATCATCGGCATAAAACGGCCGAACGCAGGAGGGATAAATTGATACGAATTATCGGCGGTGATAGTGGTCTGCATCTTCTTTAAAACACATTATTCCCCTGGCCGGATTGTTTGAATCGCCCTACAGTCGGGGTACACTCTTTCCACACGGAGGTGTAAAATGAATAAAAAAGTAGCTTCATTGTTAATATCTTTAATGTTTTCTGTTTCTTCAGCACATGTCCTAGCTCAGGACGCGTATGGAGGAGGACCATCTCTTTTATCAACCCAGGCGGTTGTCACAAACTTACAAACCACCCGGAAGGAGTCTTATGCAACCACCAATCCACCGTTTATCTATCTTAAGCGGTACAGCGCCGGTGGAGAAAACACCCAGATGACCCGGTTGTATCTGGATGGGAACGATGTCAGTCAATTTGCTGTGTTTGGTGAGGAATCCGCCAGTTATAGTCCCCCTGTGCCGCTTTCTCTCGGAAAACATGAAGTCGTGTTAAGAGATATAAGCCCCGCTGGAACCCCAATCAGTCAAGGGATGACCTTCTCCGTTGAGGCTGGAGCGCCGGGAGCGGTTGTGTCAGGCAATGTGTCAACGATTGCCACGTCAAGCTCTTACCAAAGCCAGAGCACTTATAGCGGAGCTCCCATGTCTCAGACCTCTCAAACGCAATCTTATCAAGGAAGCTCTTCTACGCCCATGGTTCAGCGAAACATCTTACTTTCACGCCTTGAGACCATTCGAATCATGGATAATCTGAGCCATCCTGTTCACCATGATCAGGATGTCGCTGTCATTCTACTGGGAATGCCAGGCGGAAAAGCCAACTTCGACTTGCTGCCACAGAATTCACCGGGTGTAGCTCCCTATGAATCCGGCATTAGAATGAAAGAAATAGCACCCGGCATGTATGCAAAAATATACCGTGTCCATGATGCGGATGCGTTTAATAGCGCTATGCTTGTCGGCCATTTGAGCTTGACATCCGGCGAGATTATCAATGGTTCAACCGCCACCATTAACGACATGAACTTTTATCCCGCCTATGTCGGAAGTCCGCAGTATGCAACGGTTTGGGTTCCCGATATTTCGGCGATTGCGAGGTAGTCTACGATGAAAAAATTGGCGATTCTTTCACTCCTAATGATGGTCTTGGCCGGCGTAAGTTTGGCCTCCCCCTACCATATGAGTGTGGCCAACGCCACCGTGATAAAGCAACGCACGGATACGCAAGCTGAAAAAGCAAAACGAGAAGCGATAAAACGAGCCGAAACTTCGAAACAAATGGCGGATAATATCGCGGAAGCCTCAAAGCAAGAGGCCCGGGCGCACGCTGATAAACAGCGTGCGCGGGCTGGAAACGATCCCTACCAGTTAAAACGCATTGATCGTCAGATGCAGGCGGCTTATGATCGAGCGGACGCCCATAAGGAAGCGGCTTATGCTAAAGCCGACGAACGCAAAAATAAAACCTTCATTAAGTGGGAAGGTCTGCAAAAAGAAGCAGACATTCGCTTATCGATCGCAAGAAGGGAAGCGGGTCTGTGAAGCGTGTGCGTCATTTTATAACGGCCGCTCTTTGTCTAAGTCTGGTTGGACTGAGCCGTGTACATTCAACGGTTCAAGTGGATGGGATGCTTACCCAATTTGTGGGAACCTGGAAAGGCGGCGTCATCAAAGCTGACGGGAGTGCTCCCGTAACGCAAGATGTAATGAGAATCCAGCCGATGATGAGCAATAAATTTCTGCAAATCGATTTACGCCGAAAGTCCATGCAGCCGCAACAAGACAATTTTCAGGGAAAAGGCGTTCTTACCGACGACTCCGATCAAGGGAAATACTTCCTCTATTGGTTCGACACGGATGGAGCGCACCGGCAATATGAAGGAAAAGTAGAGGGCAATACGATTCACCTGGCCGCCGCCGAAAGCGCCGACCGCCCGACTCTGCTTTTGTCCATCCAGAATGGAGATCAACTGACGGTGACCGTGGGACGTGGAAATACAGTAGTCCAGCGGATTGCCTACACGAAAGTTCATTGATACAAGAAGGAGGAGAGAACAAATGAAACGATGGAAGGGTTTATTCTTAGCAGGGATTCTTTTATGCGGACTTTCCGCGAAAGCTCAAACGAATTCAATCTCGTTGAATGTCGATGGTCAACCCCTACTCGCGGGACAGTCTGCCATGATGCAAGGCGGAAGAGTTATGGTTCCGATGAGACCGATCTTTCAGCATCTTGGCGCAACGGTGGTGTATGATCCTGGAACTCGCTCCATTGATGCTCAACGCGGAAAAACCGAGATTAGTTTGATGGTGGGATCGTTGACGGCAACGGTCAACGGCAACCCTCAAACGCTGGACGCTCCGGCTGAGATGATGAATGGACAAATTTTTGTTCCGCTTCGTTTTGTCAGTGAAGCCTTAGGCGCGGATGTGAGATGGATCGCTTCGACAAAAACGGTTGATATTTTAAGCCGAACCGGCGGACCTGAGGCGTTAAGCCCAAGTTCTGTTCCGGAAATCCCGCAATCGGCTTCCCGCTTAATTCACCGGATTTCCGCCTACCCAGCATTGGCAATGCCGGGCCAAACCGTGACGATTACGATGAATGGAAAAACTGGAGGAACTGCCCTGCTGACCCTTGCCAATGGTCGTCAAATCAATATGCAGGAAATGTCTCCCGGGCATTATTCCGGAACTTATCTTGTTCCCGCGAATTCGCCGCAAGGCGCCATCGATGTAACGGTTAATTTGGCACTTCCTAATGGACAGACCGATACGATGACCACGGGAAATGCATTCTCAATTCAACAAACAGCGCAACCCCTGTCTACACTCCCCGGCGGAATGCTTCCTCTGGAGGTCATTTCCCCGAATCCCGCCGCCAATGTCTCTGCATTGTTTGACGTCACCGGGCAAACGACCCCGGGTGCTGTTGTACGAATCCGTCTGTTGGCCAATCATAAAGATGAAGTTTACAATTCGCAGACCGTGGCGGATAATCAAGGGAACTTTCATTTTCCTATTGACGCCAGTAATCTTCACCATAACACACACCTTATTCTATTCTTAACATCTGAGAACGGGTCTGGTCAAACCTCAAAAGAAATTCGGATGGAGCTAACCCGTCAATAACAAAAGTATAATGGGTTATAATGTAAATCTCCCTTTTTCTAGGGGAGATTTACTATTGAGATAAATCTAAAGAAAGGAGAAAGAAATGCTTTGGACCATTTTTGTGATTCTCTTAATCATGTGGCTGCTTGGAATGACGACATTCCACGTGTTGGGAGCCTATGTTCATATTCTCTTGGTTGTTGCGATCGTGGTCTTATTGATCCGCATTATTCAAGGACGCAATCCTTTATAAAGGGACTCATTGAAGAGTGTAGTAAATTAGAGATGTAAATCTAAAAAGAGGAGGAAAAAAACAAAATGAAGAGATTATTTTCAGTCGTAATGCTTTTTTGTACGATGGTTGGATTTGCCGCCGCGCAGTCCGGCAATGCTCCCATGGATGCCACCAAGTTGTCCCTTAAGGAGAGGTGGATGCGGGTTCCGGCGGAACTTCAACTTACCCCCGATCAAATGACGCAGTATAAAGCGCTTGCGTTGGAGTTGCACCAAAAAATTCGACAAGAACATGCCAAGGTTGTTGAAAAGCTTAAAATGATCCTTACCCCGGCGCAGATGGATGGTTTGAAACAGTGGGGTGAAGCCTACCGTAAACAACGGGAAGAGCAGACCAAGCTTACCGATGTTCAAATGAAGCAATCACTTGACGCTACGGCGAAACAGCTTAAACTCAATGCTATTCAAACGCGGCAATTCAAGGAAGTCTCGATACGCTATCATCGCAAAAAAGCTCAGCTTTTCGACCGGTTTAGCATGAAATTGAATGCCATTCTCACCGATACGCAGAAGCAGAAATTCGCAGAAATGAAAGAAGATCTTTAGAAAGAGGTGAAATCATGAGAAAATTATTAGTTAGTTTAGCGATTCTTGCAGGCTTGACGCTTCCAGCATTGGCTCAGGTCGGGTTTCGGATCAATTTAAACCTCGGACCGCCGCCTGTTTACGTGGCTCCCCCCGAGTATCCGTATGTGGAACCCGCTCCGGCATATCCTCCGCAATATGTATATCCATATCAGGGGTATACACCTGCGGTCTGGGGACATGACCACCGACGTCCAATGGCGCGAGGCAGAGGTCAAGAGCGACGCCACTAAGTCAGTCACAATACGCATGAATAAAAAGAGCTCCGCCAGGTTTATCCGGCGGAGCTCTTTAATTTGAATTTATGAAATTACTTGGCAGCACCTTTCGGGTCTAAAGTTGCCAGCAAACTTGCCATATCCTCGGCATGTTCTTCTTCTTTTTCTAACAGCGTTTCCATGACTCTCCGGGTTGTGGGATCGCTTTCTCCAATCCACCGGATAATTTCGGTATAGGATTGGACTGCGACGCGCTCGGCCACGAGGTCTTCTTTAATCATCTCAACAAGATTGGTCCCTTCGGCATATTCGGAATGGCTTCGGGTAGCCAATCCTTCCGGATTGAAGTTCGGTTCGCCTTGAAGCTGGATAATGCGTTGCGCCACAAGATCGGCATGGACTTGCTCTTCATTGGCATGCTCCAGGAATTCTTGGGCAATCGGCTCGGAGTTAATTCCGCTGGCCGTAAAGTAGTGCCGTTTATACCGCAAAACACAAACAATTTCTGTGGCCAGCACTTCGTTCAAAATGGCGACGACCTTCTTGCGGTCTGCGCGATACCCGTCGGTCATTGCCCCTTCTTCCATATTTCTTCGAGCGCGTCTCCGGATTTCCATCATGTCGGAGACAAAACTTCCATTGCCTTCCATAACTTCTTTTGCCATTGTAATTCCTCCTGATAAAAAATTAGGGTACCTTTGTTTAGGTACCCTTATGTTACCCATCAATCTTTATATTCTAGTTGATTCTTAAGCCGCCTTTTTGTTTCTTAACGCAAACGCCAATCCCAGGGATCCGAGAGCTCCCGCGGCGGCGGCGCCTTGTGCAATGGGGCACCCGCAGTAATCATCGCTCTCCACTTTTACCGAGGGCTCTCCTTTAAAGACTGCGTTGGTCGGAAATTGTTCTCCCGGGTTTATCGTTTGGTTATATTCCCGGTCTCCGGCAGGGTCAGCAACGGTTCCTGCGATTTGGATGTACCCTTTTCCGGAAACCTCGCGCGTGGACGGATTGGAAAGATCGACGCTGTCTTTGTCAACCCAAGTAATCGCACCACTATTAGGCTGCATGTCTTTGGTCATCTGACGTTCGTACAACTTTGCTCCACCGAGGCCGAGGACTGTTCCAAGAAGCATGGGGGCGTACACAACTAAGTCCTTGAAAGTTTTCATAAGGATAGCTCCTTTCGAAAATTTCAAATTTAGTTGATATCAACCTTAGTGTAAGGATAGAACTTTCGACGCGAATTGTCAAGTCTTGACAAAAACGAAACGTTCATGTTTTCATAGGAATTGAGACACACTTCTTCGAAGTATGTCAAAATGCCAAACGTAGGATTGATTTTAAGCGGTTGCGGTGTGAAAGACGGTTCTGAAGTGAATGAAGCGGTTTTGTCGGCGTATTTTCTGGATAAGGCAGGTGCTAAGATTATTTTTATGGCCCCGGACGTCCAACAAGAGGCCGTAAATCATGTGACAGGCCAGCCTGAGCGAGAAAAGCGAAATGTTTTGGTTGAGTCGGCGCGAATTGCGCGTGGCAATATTCGAAATATCAAAGAGGTAAAGGCTGATGAGCTGGATGCTGTAGTTCTCCCCGGCGGGTTTGGCGCGGTGAAGAACCTTTGTAACTTTGCTTCGGAAGGTGCGAACGCGAAAACTCATCCCGAAGTTGCCCGTTTGCTGCAAGAAATGCACCGCGCGAAAAAACCGATTGGTGCGGTTTGCATTTCCCCGGCTGTCGTTGCGGCCGTCTTTAAAGAAACTCCCGTGAAGCCGCTCTTAACCATTGGAACGGATAAGAGCACCTCAGAAACGCTTGAGAAAATGAACGCGCGTCATGAAAATCATCCGGTGCACGAGATTGCCGTCGATCGTGAAAACCTGATTGTCAGCACACCGGCTTATATGCTTGGAGAACGCGTCTCTGAAGTGGCCGTTGGAATTGAAAAACTTGTGGGCGAAGTGTTAAGTTTGGCCTCTCGTAAAATAGTCCAAGCGAGTTCCCCGTAATTTAGAATCATTGTCCATTTTGGCAAGCATCACTAATTTCGATATTTTTTTAAGCGTACCATCAATTCGCGGATTGATGCCTTTAAGCTCAGCGATAATCGCATCAATTTTCTTGAGTTTCAAAAATATTTCGTCATTTCGTTTTAAATCGCCAACTTTTGTAAGGCAAGGTCTGGAACAGTACAGTGCTTTTGCAGATCGGGCGGTGTATTTTTTGCCGCAGACCAAGCAAACTTTCTCTCGGGTGCGAGTTCGTGCTTCGACCCCTTTCCGGGAGAACTCTTTTGCTAAGGTTGAAAAGTCCATAGAAATATAGTAACCCGTCACACACATAAAGTCAATTACTTTTTTTGTCCGTGACGGGTCACAATATTAGGTATGATTATCTAATAAAGCGAGAGTTCTCCCTAGACTCTCAACTCACTTAGATCATTTTGGTCATAATCAGCTGATAGGTCATGCTGTTTCCATTAAAGTTTGACTGACGACCAATATCAAAGTTCACCTTGAAGTCCCGGACCGGGAGGAATACGGGGCCAAACTGCCAGCCGGTCGTGGTAAAGTTGTTGACGGCGGAAATATCAAACGTGGCGCGCATTCCGAATTGTTTGCACCAATAGTAAGTGGCTTGGGTGAAACCGCCATTGACAAACGCTCCGTAGGGCCCCGTTTTGCCAAACGTTGGATCAGCAATAAAGTAATTCCGGTCGCTGCCGGTTCCATACAGAGCGATGAGCTCAAACAAGCGATCGTCTCCAATGGGCAGCTGTAAGGCGCCGTCAACAAAGAACCGGCTCACATTTCCACGGTAACCGTAGGGATTTCCTGTGGTAGGAAGCTGGATGGTGGGGAATTGGCCTCCCCCATAATACGCGCCTCCAATATTGTAGGTACCGTCGCTGTCGCCGACGCTGTTGGTATAAGCAAACCGCGCGACATAGTCGAGGCCGTCATGGGACGTATCGACCATGCCAACGCCAAGCCCCAGGGTATCGGGGGCCGCACCGCCGGTTTCCAATCCGACGGCGCCATAGTAGTGATTTTTAGGATCGAGAAATCCATGTACAGCCAATCCGAAGCCGGACGTATCAAAAGGGGAAAGAAGTTCACCGGCACTCATGATTCCGGGTGCCATGGAATAGTCGCCTTCAAATGCGAGATTGCCGAGTGAGGGGAATGGATCAAAACCAAAAATGGTGCTGTGAAACGCGACCGCGCTGACCGTTTTACCGGGAAGAAAGTTGTACGCGTATTTCTGCTCGTCAACCGAGAAGACCCAGTTTTTTCCTCCGGCGCCGTTGTCGGTTGGAACCATGGTGAAAGCGGAAAAGATGCCGATTTGCGGTGTGAGCCTTGTTCCAATGAATAAATTGACTTGACTCGGAAAATCAATTTCTCCGCCCGGTGCGCCGGTATCCGGCGTTGATGTGACAAGTTGCGCGGTGGTCATCACCCGTCCCGCGATAGGTAATCCGGGGTTGTCGGATTGATCAATATATCCCTTCACTTTAAACTTCCGGCCGAACGCGTTGAGCCGGGGCCAAACCGTATGACATTGTTCGCAATCCACTCCAAGCCGGCGTGCGTAAGCGGGAATCCCGTAAGCGTTATAGGCACGCCCGAAAAACATTCCAATAATGGCGGACCCGAGAATCAAAACGCCGACTAAAACAGATTGCAAAACTTTTGTCATAGTATCCTCTTATGATTTTTTTTCAACGATCAATTGTCCCAGCATGTTTTTGTGGTAAGGTCCGCACTCCATGCCGCATTGAAAATAGAAAATACCGGCTTTGTCGGCAACAAAACGGACTTCAACCGCTGCTCCGGGATTCACGTCTTTTTCAATTTTATAGTCCGGCAGTAAAAAAACATGCTCAACATCGAGTGATTTAAGATGAATGACGACTTCATCCCCTTCGGTGACAGTGATTTTCTTGGGAGTCCAGCCTCCGGTTAATTTACCGTCCGTCCCTTTTTTGATGATGCTGGCAGTCATGTTAATGTCAACCTGTTTGTCGGCAACCACCGTGTGCGGAATAGCAAGGCTTACCGCAAAAATAGAAAAAATAATACCTAATAACATTTTTTGCATTTTTTTTCCTCCTTTAAGTTCGTATTATGGAAGGGCAACCGGATCTTGTTTGGCCCAGTGATTGTCTTGGAATTGCTTCTCAATCTCGGCCTTCCGCTGCTCGTGATCAAAAACTAAAAATTTAACAATTTTGTCGGCATCCGCAGGATTGACTTCAGATCCAGGACGTGTCGACATTTTTCCGACGATTTTTTTCCACAGGGCCTCGTCATAGTAAGGCGCCCAAATCGATCGGGATAACGTGTGGCACATGCTGCATTTAGCCTTAAAGATTTTACTGTACGTCGCTTGCATCGGTTTGGGATAGTGCGACACCGCAGCATTAATCTCGGCCGGACCTTTATCCCAATCAAAGGTAGGCGCTGTCATCGAGGCAGGCGGTGCGGCAGTTTGCTTTGGTGCGCAAGACGAAAACAGGAGACAGGCAGTTAAAACCGTAAAAAAAGAAAATACTCGCATCATTCTGATATACCCCCTTCTAATAGTTTATGCTTTTCCGGGTGCCAGCAAGAATACCTTTATAGGTCTATATTTTTTTTCCCAGTGCCGCTTGAACCGTAAGAAACTCTCCGAGGCTTTCGGGAGTAATCAGTCCCGCTAAGTTTCCGTGCTCCGTCACCAGAAATATCTTGCTATCAGAATTTTGGATCCGCTTGAAGACATTCTCCAGCGAATCGCTTGCCTCGGCTGTTACAAAGGTGTGCCGCATCACCTGCTTCACGGGAACCTCAAGTTTTTGATTGGCTAACGCAGTCAGCAAATCGCTTGCGGTCAACAAACCGACGACATCTCCATTTTCAACAACCGGAAAATTATGCTGAGGACTTCTTTGCATCAACTCAACCGGACGGCTAAGCAAGTCATCGGGAGTTAGAACCTGAAAATCGGTGAACATGGCGCGGCTGACCGGAACGCCGTGGAAAGCGAATTGCATGACGGCCATGCTCGCTTCTTGCGCGGCACCAATCCACACGAAAACGGCAATCAGAATCAGAAAGGGATTGCCGAAAAGTCCGATGATTCCAAAGACAATCGCTAAACTTTGTCCCAATGTGGCCGCCATCCGCGTCGCTTTCAGTCGGCTCCAGCGCATTGCCAGAAGCGCCCGGAGAACGCGTCCGCCATCCATGGGAAACGCGGGGATCAAGTTAAACAAAATAAGAAAAAGATTGACTGCCATCAAGCGGAATAAAAATGATCCTTGAATTAGACTGCTCTGATCCAACGTCTGCAAGCGTGTTGTCAAGGCAATCCAAAGGCCGAGGATCAGCACGATGGCCAGTGAAACGGCAGGACCGGCTAAGGCCACGAGAAGCTCTTGTTTCGGTTCTTCGGGGATTTGTTCCAAATGCGCAACACCACCGATCGGCAAGAGCGTGATGTCGCGCGTGCCGAATCCGAATTTCTTGGCGGTCAGCGCATGTCCGAACTCATGAAGTAGCACGCAGAGAAACAAGGCTAGAATCAGACCAACGCCTGACACCACGGCATCCCATCGGTGCGCTTCCTGCCAATAGGCCCACCCGATCCAGCCAATTAAAAGCACAAACGTGGCATGGACATAAACGTTGATTCCGGCTACTTGGCCTAACTTCCAGGACCATTTCATGGTTGGATTGGGCAAGTTTACATGCCCATGCCGCCGCGATGTCCACCACGGCGGCCACCGCCGCCTCTTCCGTTCGAGGGGGCGATATCCTTGGAATAAAAGACGAGGGTCGGTTTTTTATCCGTGGTTTTCATGGTTTCGATGCGGAACCGGGTGTCGCCGTTGGGAACAAAGGAAAGCGTCATTCCATTATCCGGGTCGACGGATTTGAAATCAAAGGATTCGCCCATGTCTTTCCCGAGATACTTTGTCGAATTGCCGTCGGAATCGAACCAATAAAGAAGGAAAGTTCGTATATCGCGATTGTAACTGAGAAACCCGATTCTTTCAGCCGTGGTTTTTCCGTTTAATTCCGTGTTGCTTTCAAGAAGAAGAAATTTACCGGAGAGCGCCGGCTTGAACAAAAGGTGTTCCTGCGGAGATTGTTCCACCATTTTCGGATCGGTAATGTTCGGTTTTCCCGTCCAGTCCCCGAGGAACCGGTCCATTTCGCCGGCAATCGGAGCTTCTTTCGGCGGATTCTTTGGATCATCCGCCGCATACGCAAACGGAAGAATCATCGATAACAAAATCAAGATGAAAATTTTCTTTCTCATGAGAGAATCGCTTCTTCCCGCCATTCCCCAATCCCTTTCCACTCGAGGTGCGTGGTATAAAGTCATCGCGTAAATTTGAAGGTGTTTTTTCGTTTAAACAAAAATGGATTAGCGATGGGGGAAAGGTTTCGAAGTATTGCCGCGTTTTTTGTCCTTGGACTTTTTTTTGTTTCGTGCACGAAGAGCGGATCGTTGGGCGGTAGCTCAGCACAATCGGGATCCTTTAGCGGCAATTTAACCGGCAGCGTAAACGGCGGATTGTCGCCGGTTATCGGCGCAATCGTCAGCTTGTACGTCGCCGGCAACAATACAGCGCTGGCGAGCGCCACCACGTCATCGAGTGGCGCGTTCACGACCTCATACAATAATCCCGGGACCGGAGCACTTTATCTTTTGGTGACCGGCGCAAGCGCAGGAAGCGGATCGGCAAACAGCAGCCTTCAGTTGGCTGCGCTTCTTGGAACCGGGAGCAACGCCCCTTCGTCGGTTCTCGTCAATGAAATCACCACGGCGGGATTCTTAGATGCAGCCATGGCCTACGGCATGGTGAGTGACACGAACGGCATGGTGACCTTTAAAGCCGCTAACAATCAAGCCGCGATGGCAAATATGATAAAACAATACGCCAATTTCGTGACAAACGGAAACTTGAATAGCGCACTCAGTTCAACCAATCAAAGTGTCTTTGGAACGATGTCAAACGCAATTGCGGCCTGCGTCGAATCATCAGCGAATTGTGCCACGCTATTCACCAATGCGGCCAATTCAAGCGGCTCCGCCTCCGTCAGCATTCTTGATGGAATCTACAACATGATGAACGGCATCCCTAACCTCACGAACCTTTACACGTCCGCGTTGAAAGTATCCGGCTCCACCGGTATTGCAATCCCGTCTCAACCCAGCCTTCTGAATGTTGCCCCGATTGTCACCATCAATACCTTTACCGTGGGAACCAATCCCTTTGCGATTGCGATTGACGCATCCGGAAATGCGTGGGAAACAAACAGCGGCAGTAATAATCTGATAGAACTTTCTCCCTCGGGAGCAACCGTAGCAACTTATAATGTAGGAACGCTTCCGCATGGTATTGCCATTGATGCCGCTGGAAACGTTTGGGTGGCTAACGGCATCAGCGATACTGTGCAAGAACTTTCTTCCTCCGGAACCACCTTGGGAACCTTTTCCGTCGGAATCAATCCGACCTCACTGGTCATTGATGCCGGCGGAAATGTGTGGGTGGCCAACGTGGGTAACAATAATGTGCAAGAGTTGAATTCTTCCGGAACGTCACTGGGAACGTTTGGGGTCGGCTCGACCGGTATTGCGATTGATGCCGGTGGAAACGCCTGGGTGACAAACGGAAACGCCGCTTTGTTAAAAGAAATTTCTTCCACCGGATCGATTGTGGGGAGTTTTTCGCTGGGACCGGTGCTGTCAACCTTTCCGGAGTTTCCTGCGTTTGATGCCTCTGGAAATCTGTGGGTGGCAAATAATGTCGGGGCAAGTGAGCTAAAATTTTCTCCCGCCCTAACGCCGGTGGGAACTTTTTTGGTTGGCACCAGCCCGCTCGGCACTACGTTTGATGCCTCCGGAAATGCTTGGGTGGACAACAATGGCAGTGCCAATGTGAAAGAACTTTCTTCCACGGGGAATCTCTTGGGAACTTTTTCGGTTGGAACCAATCCGCGGACTCCCGCCATCGACGCTTCCGGAAATGTGTGGATACCGAATAACGGAAGCGGCACCGTGAGCCAACTTCAAGGCGTTACCGCCGGCTCACAATTCTTCCCATATCCCGGCCCGCAGTTCCCGTAGCAATATTGTAGTTTTAGGAATTCGTACACAATATAGTGACCGGTCACTATATTACTCTGGATTTGCTCAAGTCAACAAAACTCTCTCCCGACTCTGTTAGACATGCGGCATCCGTAAAAGTTGGATGCCGTACGCTTAAACTTTTTTGGTTGAGGCGTAGTTGTATCCGGCTTTAACATTAGCCGGCGAACCTCGGTGATCAATTAAGAAATGTACTTGGCTTTTTCCGGCTCCCAGGTCGCGCACAAGGTACGGTTTTAGCTGGATGGAGGATTGAATGCAGCATCGGTTCTTTTGAAAGTTCGTTCGTAGGTCGAATCATACTAACGTGCGCCGTTCCATTCGAAAATTTTTCAGCAGAATCGAATTGCGGCGCAATCGCCCATTTACCTTTGGAATCCCTGTAACCCCATTTTCCATTCTTCATCGCGGGCGTCAAATTGTTGTCAACTTGAGCGTGGTGATCAGGTTTCTGATGCATCGATTGTCGCAGCACATCACCAAGCGGATCTTTTCCCTCTGCTCTAACGGATGGGGCGCAAAAGAAAATCCCCGAAAAAAGAAACAATCCAAACAAAATGCTCCCAAATATTTTTTTCATGATGACCCTCCTATAGAATTTCTTTGCAGCTCGAATATTTTTCGTTGATTAGGGGATAATGTCCTTGAACCGGAACAAAATGAATCGAGGAGGATGAAATCATGAAACAAACATTGGTTGACGTGATGAAAGCAGTGCAAGTTAGACAGCCGCAGGGAGAATGGGAAATTGTGGAGCGCGACATTCCGGAACCGGGGGCAGGACAGGTTCGGATTAAGGTGGAGGCTTGCGGCGTTTGCCATAGTGACCTTCTCGTGAAAGAAGGCCTTTGGCCTGGGATTCAGTACCCGCGTATTCCGGGGCACGAGGTGGTTGGGCGAATCGACGCGGTGGGCGACGGTGTAACGCAATGGAAAATGGGACAGCGTGTCGGTGTCGGTTGGCACGGGGGTCACGATTTTGTTTGTGATGCTTGTCGAGATGGAGATTTCATGATGTGCTCGCAGTTGAAAATTACTGGAATCAATTTTGACGGGGGATACGCGGAATATATGGTTGCTCCCTCGAATGCGGTCGCGGCGATTCCGGACGAACTTTCTTCCGAAGAAGCTGCCCCTCTGATGTGTGCTGGAATTACGGTTTTTAATGCCTTAAGAAACTCGGGAGCCAAGGCGGGGGAAACTGTTGCGATTCACGGCATCGGCGGATTGGGGCATCTCGGAATTCAGTTTGCGAGGCAAATGGGTTTTCTAACCGTGGCGATTGGCCGGCAGAAAGACAAGGAACCCTTGGCGAAAAAATTGGGAGCAATGCGATACATTGATTCCGCGGCATCGGATCCGGCTGAAGAACTGAAACGTTCCGGAGGCGCTCGCGTGATCCTCGCGACCGCGCCGGACGCGAAGGCGATTTCCGGATTGGTTGGAGGATTATCGCGGAACGGGAAACTAGTCATCGTTGCCGCACCTGCGGAACCCTTGACCGTCAACGTTCTTCAGTTGATCGGGGGACGACAATCGGTGGCCGGCTGGGCTAGCGGTACGGCGAAAGACGCGGAGGATACGTTGAAATTCAGCGTGCAGACCGGAGTTCGCCCTATGATTGAGCGCTATCCGTTAGCGAAAGCAGCCGAGGCCTATCAACAAATGTCAAGCGGAAAAGTGAGATTCCGCGCGGTACTTACCGTTTAGAACGGGAGAAAACAAGAAGCGCCCGGAAGGGAAGGGCGCTTCTTGATGGATATTTGTAAGTGACTAGTAAGGCAAAATACGAACGGTTTTTGCTCTATCGATCGTTTGAACCCGTCCATCTTCAGTTTGCAGTGTGACCGTGAGATGCAAATCCATTCCCGAGTAAGAGGAAGGAGCATTAAAGGATACTTGATATTCTCCGGGTGTTATCTCGGTCATCGGGATATTTTGTCCACCGAACCGTAAGGTTGCTTGGCCATGCCGATGTCCAAAGATAGTCACCATCACGCTGTCGCCAACCCTCACCGCATGAGCGTTAACGGAAACCGAACTAATTAAGTTTCCCGTTTCATGCGTAATGGGGGGATAACCGTTTGCCTCGTAAGGAGCATAGGGTACGTCAACGCCTCCCGTCCGGCTTTCAATATTGACGGTTTGCGTATTGGCCATCCAGTGGACCTCCGCACCCAAGGCTTCACTGACGAACCGCAACGGAACTAGAATGCGGGAGTTGACGGCCAAGGGCGGCGCATCAAGCGTTTCCGATTGTCCGTTAACCATGGCTGTTGTAGAGCCAAGATAAAGTGTGACACGTGTTCCATTCCGGTGGGCCACAATCGAGCGCTCGTCGGGATGATAGTCCACGGAGGCTCCTAGATTCTCGAAGACTCCTCGTAAGGGTACCATGACATGATCGCCCACCATTACGGCGGGTTGATCTAAAGTAATTTGCCGGCCGTCAATGTTAATATTGGCCGGTTGATACGTGGAAGAATCTTGCGCGTGGACCGAGGCGCCGATTCCAAGACCCAACAACAAAACAACACTAATTATTAATTGTTTCATAATCATTCCTCCTTTTTAATCTATTTCTCTTTACCCAATAAAGTTCGCTTCTGAAACACTCATAGAGACAAAAATAAAGAACGAGCGGTGAGGCTCGTTCTCGCATGAATCTCCAGGTACATTGTTATTCTACCCATGAAATAGGTCACTCAATTCCACTCTTTTCTAAACTGTCTAAAAGGCTGCTTATTCCATCGGTTAATTTCCATAATTCGGGTACTATGATTTCAGAGAAAATAAAACGAGGTGATTTGAATGTCAGAAATTACAAAAGAAATTGTGGTGAATGTTCCCTTGAAAACCGTGTATAATCAATGGACTCAATTTGAGCAGTTTCCGCGTTTTATGCAAGGTGTAAAAAAGGTCGAACAGTTAAATGATAAGCGAATCGCTTGGACAGCGGAAGTCGCCGGAAAACTTGAGACCTGGGAAGCTGAAATTACCGAGCAAATTCCCTATCAACGGATTGCCTGGCGAAGTGTTACAGGCACCACCAATGCCGGGGATGTGCGATTTTTTCCTGAAGGAGCCTATACTTCGCGAATCCGGCTGCACATCGTCTACAAGCCCCTTGGACTTGTAGAAAGCATTGGAGATGCGTTTGGGGTTTTGGCAAGAAGAGTGGAAAAGGATTTGGAACGGTTTAAGGAGTTTATTGAAGCGATAGGGACAGAGACCGGTGCATGGAGAGGCAAGATTCAACACCCTTCTCCCAGCGGCACGATAAATCCTGAATCACCCCATAACCGTTTTTAAAGGTTTGAGATCCAGGGTATATTTTTCTTGTCGATCTATGAGTATGGAAAATCAAGCCGCGTGCAAAAAAGTAACCTTATTACAGGCCGTTAAAGCGGAGGCTAACTTTCACTTTCTGGTTGAGGGCGTCCTGGATTATGGGATCTTTATGTTGGACTTAAATGGAAATATCATCAGCTGGAATAAAGGCGCCGAGCGGATTAAGGGCTATTCGGAACAGGAGATTGTTGGCAAACACTTTTCAATCTTTTATACTCCGGTAGATGTTCAAAACGGCAAGCCGATGCGTCTTTTAAAAACGGCGAAAGAAGAGGGGAGGGTGGAAGATGAAGGGTGGAGAGTCCGTAAAGATGGTTCCCAATTTTGGGCGGACGTTATCATCAGTACCGTCCGTGATGATAAGGGGAATGCGATTGGTTTTTCAAAAATAACCCGGGATTTGACGGATCGAAAACGAGCCGAAGAAGAACTCCGCTTAACCAACATGAGACTCCGGGAACATGCCGAGTTGCTGGATCTTGCTCATGATACGATTATCGTGAGGGATGAAGAAAATAGAATTTTACTTTGGAATAAAGGCGCCGAAAAAATGTATGGATGGACAAAAAATGAAGCCCTCGGGCAAATCACCCATTCATTTTTAAAGACAGAATTTCCAGCCAGTCAAGAGGCGATCGACAACCAGCTAAATCAGTCCGAATGGTGGGAAGGAGAGTTGGTCCATACGACGCAGGACGGCAGAAAAATAACGGTGGAAAGCCGGCAAGTTCTCCATCGAAGTGCAGACAATCATTCCTACAGAATACTTGAAATCAACATGGATATCACGGAACGAAAAAAATTAGATCAAATGAAAACAGAATTTGTCAGTTTTGCTTCACATCAACTCAAGACTCCCTTAGCGGAGCTTCGCGGATTCATTGAAGTGATGCTTGACGGGCAAACCGGCATGGTCAATGAAAAGCAAAAAAAATATCTCCAAAGCATGGAAAAAATCAGCGTCAACGGTCTTCGTCTTGTTTCCGATCTCCTCAACGCTTCGCGCCTTGATCGCGGTATTGTGGACATTCGGCTTCGATCGATGAAATTACGTGAACCGGCTCTTGCCGCAATAAGAGTTTATGCAGAGCAAGCCAAGGGGAAAAAACTTCTTCTTGATTTAAGGGAAGAAGATAAGAATGTGAGGGTGGCGGGTGATTTTGAAAAGACAACCGAGGTGATCAAAAATATCCTCGACAATGCGGTTAAATTTACCGATCAGGGCTCAATCACCGTCACCATCAGAAGTGATGATAAACAGGGAATTATTGAAATCGCCGATACTGGCGTGGGTATCGGTGAAGATATCCTCCGGCAACTTTTTACCAAAGAACTGCTTTTAAATGACAGGACTCAATTTCGCGGAGGTTCGGGCCTCGGTTTGTATATCGCAAAAAAATTCATGGAACTCCAAAAAGGAAATATTACCGTAAGTTCATTCCTTGGGAAAGGCACTACGTTTACCCTTACTTTGCCAAAAGAGGATTCCAGTGAGCTCGCCAAGCCCTAACAAACAGACGATCCTTATTGTAGAGGATCAAGAGGGCTTTCGCATGATTTTTAAGGATCTTTTTGAAAGCAAGGGTTATCATGTGTTGGAGGCTGAAAATGGGGAGAAAGGCTGGAAATTAGCCCAAAGCGTAAAGCCTGATTTGATCTTATTAGATTTGATGCTGCCAAAACTTCATGGATTTGAAGTTCTAAAAAATATCCGAAATCATCATGAAACCCAAAAAATTTTAGTGATCGTTCTTTCCGCGCTGGACGAACCCGCCCATAAAGAAAAAGGATTAGCCTTGGGTGCGAATGGCTATTTAGTGAAAAGTCAGCTTTCTATTAAAGAAATTTTCCGCAAAATCGAACTGCTATGGTCAGTATAAAGCTGGGTATAACTGATTTATGAATAAAAACAGAATGATGCTGAGAGGGAGTGAATTTTAATCCATGGAAAATCGCACTGGAATCCAAGAGGCATACAAGGAAAAAATGGAAGCGCATGCTCATGAATTAAGCGCAAAACTCGATGAGCTTTCCGCCAAAGCGGAAAAAGCAAAAGCCCAAGGAAAAATTGAGTATTATAAAATGGTTGAAGCACTTCGGGAAAAGCAGAAAACAGCTAAAATTAAGTGGGAAGAATATAAAGCGGCCAGCGGAGAGGCATGGGAAGAGTTGAAAGCCGGCGCTGAAAAAGCGTGGAACGAGTTGAAGCTGGGCATTGACAATGCCTCAAGAAAATTTTGAGGTAATCCGATAAATAACCCTGCTTTATCCTCCACGTTAAGCAAACAAACCGACCCAAAGGGCCACGATCGCGACTCCTATAGCCGTACTGGCAACAACTTTTCCGGTGGTGCTCCCGAGAAAACCGGTGGAAGAACGGGTCGGAGCATTTGGAGATGGGCTTGGCGAAACACTGGGCGAAGGAGTCTCTAATGGCCCTGGCGAGATGCTGGGCAAAGGACTGAAAGTGGGAGTGTTCGCATCCGCGGGCCCTGCTTGTGCGACTTGTTCTATTTTAGCCAGCGTCCTATGGACTCCAAACATCATAAGAAAAATATACAGAATGCTTGCGATCACCACCATCGGACTATAACCTAATTTCATGCCTTTCTCCTCTCAGTCGTTGTTTACTACTTTAAAGACCAGGGAATGATCTCTCTATATGTTAATACATAAAAAACGCGGAGATATCGGTTGGGGAATCCTTCTATGGCTTGTCGGGGTTCCTTTGCCGGTGATTTTAGTTCTCTTTTTGTTGCGCGGTTGCCGCTGATCTTCACAGGTATCTCGCACTATCAATACCCAGATAGAATTACAATTAAACCGGAGAACGCCTGATCGATCGAAGCAACGCAAGGGCATCGGACGACGCAAATTGTTCGCCGATAAAACTTGAGACAAAACGGCCTCCGCGAATCTCTCCTTGAGCTTCCAGCCGGCGGAAAACCACCAGCAGATCGCGCCACGGGGGTGCGACGCTTTCTTCTTTAGCAACATCCCTGAAAATGATCCCCCAGCGCAAAAGTAATTGCCGTGCGAAGGCTTCGACATTGACCGCTTTCGCTTTCGACGGTAAAAGTGCCCATCGTCCCACCGCATTTCGCGGCCGTTTTAAATTTTTTCGCCCCAAAGCCAACCGCCGCTTGGGATCGATTAACGAACGCAAATTGTCAAATCCATCTGCCGTGACAAGGCCTGCGGCCACCAATTCCCACAATCCATCTTCTACTTCGCTTGATAATCGGCCCGTGGATTGCACCAGTTCCGGAAAGAATGAGGCGCCGTTTTTCTCCAGGGCTGAAAGCACTTCCCGTGCGGGTTGAGAGAGCGCGGCATGAGTCTCTCGAGATTGATGAAGGAGCCAGTCCAAACTGCTTCGCAAAAACAGTGAGACCGGCGCAATCCGTGTGGGCCGAACACGCCGGGTTCGGGATTGATTCACTTCCTGAAACGCAGGATGAGGAGAGAGGCGCCCCCACATCACTTCGCCTGAAGCGCAGAGTTTATCCAGATATTCCGATTTATAACGCATCACTCGTTTTGGCAAAACATCCCGTTCCCACGCTTCCGCCGGAAACTCGAATCCTTGTAATTGTTCGATAATATGGAATGTCCCGTCGACCCCATGAAGTTTCGTCCCGGTCACGATGTGCTGCCAATGGCTAAGAAATTCATGATACTGTTCGGTCGAAACCGGTTCAATTTCCCGCCGAAGTTCTCCCAGCGTTAGACGGTGAATCCGGGCCAGCACCCGGCGGTTACAGTATTCCAAAACAACACTTTGCGTGAAATGGCCGCGCAATACCTGGCCTTCGTTTTCGAGTTGAAGCAAGGCTCTTTCAATCCACATTTCCGGGATTCCCAGTTTAGCGGCAAGATTGGATACCGTTACCGGACCACTGGATTCCAGCCAACCCCGAAGAACTTCAGCAACAGCCTCTTCCGGACTCTTGTACTCCACGCGGGGAAACATAGAATCGTCAAGGGGAGGACGAAGTTCCAGATCAGGATAGATCTGACGAACGACACCTAACTTTTCCGCCGCTACCCAGGCGTTGTTTCTTGGCATAAGAGTGGCGCGCCGCGCGGAGATCAATTCATTAAAGAAGGGTTGCCACGGCGGAGTCTGTGGAAGCACAACTAGCGTTAATAAGGTGTCATGCAGTTCATCGGCGTCACGAACCACCGGCCATACTTCAGCGGCCACTTGAGCGATTGCTTTTGGGTCTAAGACGCCCGCGCCTTGTGAAACGTCGGTTCGCAAGGCGCTACGCAGTTGTATCGCGCGCGCTCGGCGCTCTTCAAGCGGTGCATCATCTAAGTAGGCAAAGGGGTTGGCATTCAAAATTTCATGAGAGAAAAAGGACGGCTCCGGGGTATCTACGGCGACTGTCCGCAGGACTCCGGATTCAATTCGATGCAAAATGCCGCGAAGGCCATCCAAATCCATCGCTTCATGCAAAACATTTGCAATCGTTTCATTCACCAACGGATGATCCGGAATGCGGACTTCGCCGCTTAAGTTTTCAGGACACGCGGCTTGATCGGGGAAGACCGCCGCTAAAAGATCGTCCGCTTTCATGCGCAAAATCGGAGCCGGTACTTTTTGTCCTCCCCGGAAACGCGAGATAATCAAGGATCGTTGAGCATTCCAGCGCCAGCGCGCCGTAAACATAGGTGAGGGCAGCATCGCTTGCGTCAAGACTTCCTCCACCGATATTTCTTTAAGAAATTGAAAGATTATTTCCAAGGGAAAGGCGTGCTGTTCGGAGAGAGAAATGACAAACCCGTTATCGGTTGCAGCCGCCTGTAATTCCAAGTTGAAAGACCGGCAAAAACGTTTGCGAAGCGCAAGCCCCCAAGCGCGGTTGATCCGTGCGCCGAAGGGCGCATGAACCACCAATTGCATGCCGCCCGATTCATCGAAAAAACGTTCCGCCACCACGCAATCCTGAGTGGGCACCACGCCTAAGATTGATTTTCCCGCTGAGACATAATCCACCAATTGGTCCGCGCCTAAGCGATCGACGCCGCATTCTTGCTGCAAAAATAAAACTCCGTTTTCTTTGCCTAATTCATCAAGGTGGCTCCGGAGTTTAGAAACTTCCTGTGACAACTCAAAGGTGCGGCCGGGCGCCTCCCCGTTCCAAAACGGAATTGAGGGCGGCGCGCCGTTCGCATTTTCAACCCGTACGCGACCTTGTTCCACACGGCGAATTCGCCACGAATTGTTTCCCAGGAGAAAAATGTCTCCGGATAAACTTTCAACCGCGAAATCTTCGTCAACAGTTCCAACCACGACCCCTTCCGGCTCAGCCACCACGGCATAAGTCGAGTTGTCTGGAATAGCGCCGCCCCCGAGAATCGCGGCCAGCCGCGCGCCTCGTCTTCCGCGTAAACGGCGATTCACCCGATCATGATGAAGCAGTGTGCCGGCGCGTCCGCGTGAAGTGGCCACACCTTCAGCCAGCATCTCGATCACCTCATCATACGCTTTTCGATCAAGATTCCGGTAAGGATAGGTTAAGCAAACCTGATCGAACAAAGCGTCTTCATCCCAATCATCACCCGAGCACGCCGCAACAATCTGTTGCGCCAGAATGTCGAGCGGGGCTTCGTTGGATACAAGTTTGTCCATTTGCCCTGATCGAATAGCATGCACCACGGCGGCGCATTCCATTAAATCATCCCGGGTCGTGGGGACAAAAATGCCTTTGGGTTTGGCGCCGATCCAGTGACCTGAACGTCCGATGCGTTGCAAGGCGACAGCAATTGATCGCGGTGATCCTAATTGAATGACCAAATCAATGGAACCAATATCGATGCCAAGTTCCAATGAAGCGGTGGCGACCACTGCACGGAGTTCACCGTTTTTGAGTTTATTTTCCGTCTCAAGCCGCAGACGCCTCGAGAGGCTTCCATGATGGGGCATCACGGCGCCTTCACCCAGACGTTGAATCAGATTAAACGTAACTCTTTCGGAAAGCCGGCGCGTGCTGACAAAGATAAGCGTGGTACGGTGCGCGTGAATGAGGGTCGCGATATGATCGTAGATCGATTGCCACATTTCGGTGGAAGCCACCGGTCCCATTTCATCTTGTGTCGGCGTCCAAACCGATAAGTCCATGTCCCGTTTGTGTCCAATGTTGACAATTTCCGGAGGTTTCGCATTCGCGCCGGTGAGAAAATGAGCGACTTCATCCATCGGTTTCACCGTAGCCGAAAGTCCGATGCGTTGCGGCCGGGGCCGGCCTGATAAAAATGCAAGCCGATCAAGCCGCGCCAAGGAAAGCGCCAAATGAGGTCCGCGTTTGCTTCCGATCACGGCATGAATCTCATCGATAATGACTGTAGAAATAGAACGGAATAATTCTCGTGAACGGGCGGCGGTGAGTAAAATATAAAGCGATTCGGGGGTTGTTACCAAAATGTGAGGAACTTTCTTCAACATCTTTGTCCGTTCACGCGCCGGCGTATCCCCGGTTCGCAGCATGACCCGGATATCCGATAAATCAATGTTCTTTTGAGTGGCCAGTTCTTTGATTTCTCCGAGTGGCAATTCAAGATTTTTATGAACGTCATTGACCAGCGCTTTTAAGGGGGAAACATACAGAATATGGGTTTGATTGAGTAGACCAACGCGGGCTTCCTTCACGATTTTATCGACGGCGATAAGAAAAGCCGCTAAGGTTTTCCCCGATCCGGTTGGCGCGGAGATTAAAACGTCCGATCCGGAACGGATAAGCGGCCATCCGGCGCTCTGCGGGGCGGTCGGTTCCAAAAACTTTGATTCAAACCATTCCTTGACCAGTGGATCAAAATCGATCACAGGGTTCATCCCGAGTAATTCGCGATGGGACCCGAGGCGACCTTACGAAAGGTTATTCATTTTTCAATCTTGAAGTTCTAAGGCCTAATTGAAGAATGAATTCTTTCAAATATAAGCTCATTGCTCAAACCGTTTCTTGTGTATTACTCGCCGCTTTTTTTACGCTGGTCGGTTGCACAAAGAAGCCCGCGCCGCTTCCTTCGCCCGAAGTCCCCGAAGTCCCCGTAGTCACGGTAGAACAAAAAGATCTTCCAGTTTATGGAGAGTGGGTCGGCACCACCGATGGCTTAGTCAATGCTGACATCAAGGCACAGGTCTCAGGCTACTTGATCCGGCGCGATTATAAGGAAGGCTCCTTCGTAAAGAAGGGTCAACTTTTATTTGAGATCGATCCAAGACCCTTTCAAGCCGCACTCGATCAGGCCAAAGGACTGCTTGCACAAGCGCAAAGCTCTTTGGCAGAAGCGGAAGCGAACCAAGTGAAAACAGCGCTGGACGTTCAGAAGTACGTTCCGCTGTGGGAACAAAAAGCGGTGACTCAGCAAGACCGGGACAATGCCGTGCAGGCAAACCATGTTGCTGTTGCTCAAGTGATCGCCGCGAAGGCCGCGATTGTTTCGGCCAAAGCTCAGGTTGAAACCGCCGCGTTGAACCTTGGATTCACGCGCATCGTTTCATTGATTGACGGCATCACGGGCATTGCGCAAGCGCAAGTCGGCGATCTTGTCGGTCCGTCAAGCGGTATTCTGACCTCTGTTTCGACCGTTGATCCGATCCGCGTCTATTTTACGATGAGCGAACAAGAATATCTTAACTTCACGAAATCGGGGATGCGGAACACGCCGCTTCAGATGATTTTGTCCGATGGCTCAACGTATCCGAGCCAAGGAACTTTCTTTTTTGCTAACCGCCAAGTTAATCCAACAACCGGCGCGATTCAACTGGCGGCGCTTTTCAAGAATCCCGGCAATGTGTTGCGCCCGGGGCAATATGCACGTATCCGCGCCGTGACAAACGTGATCAAAGGAGCGCTTCTTGTTCCGCAGCGCGCGGTCGCTGAACTGCAGGATTACACGCAAGTTGCGGTAGTGAGCGCTGACAATAAAATCAATCTTCGAAATGTGACCGCCGGCAAGAAAGTCGGCACGATGTGGATCATTACCAAAGGTCTTGCTGCCGGCGACCGCGTGGTTGCCACCGGAACGCAGAAACTTCGGGGCGGCATGATTGTTAATCCGAAACCCCAATGAGTAAGTTTTTCATCAACCGGCCGATCGTGGCCATGGTCATTTCCATCCTCACCGTGATGGTCGGGTTGATTTGCCTCCGCTTTCTTCCCGTGGCGCAATTCCCCAACATTGTTCCGCCGGAGGTGCAAATCTTCGGCACTTACGTCGGCGCCGATCCGCTGACACTCGAGCAGTCGGTGGCCGCGCCTATCGAGCAACAATTGAGCGGTGTTGACAACATGAATTACATGGTTTCCGTCAACGCCGCCGCTAACTCGCAAACCCGGATGATCGTCGACTTCGACGTGAAAACCGATCCCAACGTCGATCTTGTTCTAACACAGATTCGGGAGACGCAAGCATCCTCTCAGCTTCCGGCGGATGTCACGAACTATGGCGTAACGGTGCAGAAATCGCTATTGTCGCCGCTCTTGCTGACGGCGCTTTACTCTCCGCACGGCACGCTTGACGCCAAGTTTCTTGCGAACTATGCTTACATCAATCTTTACGATCGGCTTTCGCGCGTTCCTGGCATCGGCCAAGTGACGGTCTTCGGGGCCGGCCAGTATGCGATGCGGCTTTGGGTAAAACCCGATCGATTGGCGAAACTCGGCATTACCGTTTCCGATATCACGAATGCCATTCAGGCGCAGAACACAGTGAACCCGGCCGGACAAATTGGCGGTGCCCCCGCGCCGCCGGGGCAAGAATACACGTACACCGTCCGCGCGCAAGGCCGTCTGGTGACACCGGAACAATTCGGCAATATTATTCTTCGGGAAACTCCTGACGGCGGAATCGTGCGGATAAAAGATGTGGCCCGCATTGAGCTTGGCGCCCAGGATTACAGCGCCATGGGGCGCTTAAACGGTGAACCGAGCGCTGTCATTTCGGTGTACCAACTCCCTGGATCAAACGCCGTTGCCGCCGCCGATGGGGTGAAAAAAGTGATGGCGGAAGCGAAGAAACAGTTTCCAGAAGACATGGACTCCGCCATTTCGCTGGATCAAACCCGCGCGGTGACGGAAGGAATCCGGGAAATCGTCATCACGCTCTTCATCGCCATTATTTTGGTGATCCTGGTCGTCTACATTTTTCTGCAAAGCATCCGCGCCACACTGATTCCCCTGTTGGCGGTTCCGGTTTCGCTGATCGGCACGTTTGTTTTCTTTCCACTCTTTGGCTTCTCGGTCAACACCCTTTCATTGTTTGGGTTGGTGCTGGCAATTGGTTTGGTGGTCGATGACGCGATCGTCGTCGTGGAGGGCGTGGAGCGCCACATTGAGGAAGGTCTTTCCCCAAAAGACGCGGCTTTAAAAGCGATGGAAGAACTTTCCGGGCCCGTGATTGGCATTGCACTGGTTCTTTCCGCCGTCTTTGTTCCCACCGCCTTTATTCCGGGAATCACCGGACGGCTCTATCAGCAATTTGCGGTGACAATTGCTATTTCAGTGGCGCTCTCAGCCTTTAACGCGCTTTCGCTAAGCCCCGCCCTTTGCGCGCTCATCCTGAAACCCAAAGAGGATCGGGGCAGGGGAGGTCTCCTCAGAAAAATTTTCGATGGGTTCAACGGTGTCTTCCAGAATGCCACAAATTTGTACGTCCGGGGATGCGCGGGATTAATTCGCAAAAGCACTTTTGTTTTGATCCTGCTTCTGTTATTTGCTGTGGCCGGCGGATTTTTCGGGAAAAAACTTCCATCCAGTTTTCTTCCGGATGAAGATCAGGGATATTTTTACGTCAGCATTCAGCTTCCGAACGCTTCATCGATTCAGCGCACCGCCGATGTATCAAAAAAAGTTGAAGACGTTCTTATGAAAACGCCGGGTGTCGAGTACGTGACGAGCGTCATCGGATTTAATTTGCTAAGCTTCGCGCGAACGAGTTATACGGCCACTCTTTGGGTCCGGATGAAAAACTGGAAAGAGCGCACGAGCCGAGAGGAGCAGTACCAGGAAATCAAGCAGCGGGTGAATCGGCAATTAGCGAAGATTCCGGCCGCCGTGGCGTTCAGTTTCTCGCCTCCGGCGATTCCCGGGGTCGGCACTGCGGGCGGCTTTACGTTTGTTCTTGAAGATCGCGCCGGTCACGATATTCCTTACTTGGCCGACCACACGAAAGCGTTCCTCGAAGCGGCATCCAAGCGCCCCGAGTTGACCAACTTGACGACAACGTTTGTTCCTTATGTTCCGCAGCGCTTTGTCGATGTCGATCGTGAGAAAGTGCTGAAACAGGGTGTCCCCCTGAATGACGTTTACCGGACGATTCAGGCGTACATGGGCGGACTTTTCGTAAACTATTTCAATCGTTTCGGGCGCCAATGGCAGGTTTATGTCGAAGCGGAAGCGCCCTATCGCGCAAACGCGGATAAGCTTGACGAGTTTTATGTCCGTAATCAAAGCGGCGCACTGATTCCTCTTTCGACACTGACCCGGTTTCGTTCAAGCCCTGGCCCGGAATTTACCCTGCGCTATAACCTTTACCGTTCCGCGCAGATCAATGGAAGCGCCGCGCCGGGCTACAGTTCGAATCAAGCGACCAAGGCGCTTGAAGAAGTCTTCGCTCAAACGATGCCGAGTGACATGGGTTATGATTACATGGGAATGTCGTTTCAAGAAAAAAAAGCGCAGCAAGGGGTTCCGGCTACGGCGATTTTCGGCGCTTCGTTCTTGTTTGTCTTTTTGATTCTCGCCGCGTTGTACGAAAGTTGGTCGTTGCCATTCAGTGTTCTTTTAAGCACACCGGTGGCGGTCTTCGGTGCGTTCGGTGTTTTGTGGCTGCGGCGTTGGCTGCTCACTTTGTTTTATCCGGCGTACATGGTGATGCTTGAGAACGACGTTTACTCGCAAATCGGTTTAGTCATGCTCATTGGATTATCGGCGAAAAACGCCATCTTGATTGTTGAGTTTGCCAAAACCGAATATGAAAGCGGACGAGATCTTGTTGATGCCGCGCTGGCCGGCGCGAAACTGCGGTTACGCCCTATTTTGATGACATCCTTCGCATTCATTTTAGGGTGTTTTCCCTTGTGGACAGCGTCGGGCGCCGGTTCCGTGGCTCGCCGGATTATGGGAACGACGGTTATCGGAGGGATGGTAGCCGCCAGCGCCATCGGAATTTTCCTGATTCCAGCAATTTTCTATCTGGTGGAAAAAGTGTCGGGAGCCAAAGAGAAGTCGGCGCCATGAGAAAAAAGTTAGTTTTAGTTATTCTGATTGGTTTCTGTTTCTTTGGGGGAATCGCATCCGGGGAACAAAAATATCAAAGGCCAACGGTTAATAGTCCCGCACAGTTTCGTGGAAGCGATTCCATCCCGGATTCGAATTCTATTGGAAACCTCAAATGGTTCGAAATTTTCAAGGATAAACAGCTTCAGGCGTTGATCCGGATTGCTTTGGCGCAGAATTACGATCTTCGTCTGGCAATGGCGCGTACCGATGCCGCCCGCGCCAACCTTGGCATCACAAGATCCAATCAGTATCCGCAATTTGCCGTCGGCGGGAACGTCAATGACACACAGCAGTCACTGAACAATTTGGAATTTTCTCCACCGCGCACCCGTTCCATTGCAACAATTTTCCTCAACATGCTCAATTTTGAGATCGATGTTTGGGGACGCTTGCGCCATCAAACCGAAGCGGCGGCCGCCCTCTTGCAGGCTTCCGACGACGATCGCAAAACGGTGATGATGACCCTGATCAGCGATGTCGCCACCGCCTATTTCAATCTTCTTGAATTGGATATGGAGCTCGATATCGATAAACGGACGCTGGCGAACCGCGAAGAATCGCTGCGGCTCATTAAGTTACGGGAAGAGGGAGGAGTTGCGACGCTGTTGGATGTGCGCGAAGCGGAGCAGTTGGTATACAGTGCTTCCGTGACGATTCCCGATACCCAACGGCAAATCGAGCAGGCAGAGGATCTGATTAACTTGCTTCTCGGCAACAATCCCGGCTCAATTCCGCGAGGTACTCCGCTCGATGAACAAACACAACCGCCTTCGGTTCCCGCGGGCCTGCCGTCGGCATTGCTCGAACGCCGTCCGGATATCCGTAGCGCCGAACAAAACCTTGTTGCCCAGCACGCTCTGGTTTACGTGGCCAAAGCCGCGTATTTTCCGCAAATCAGCTTGACCGGATTGATTGGATTTCAAAGCAACCAACTTTCAAACTTGTTCACCGGCCCAAGCCGAACGTGGACCTTGCTTCCTCAAGTGACGCAGCCTATTTTTACTGCAGGATTGCTGAGTTCCAATGTTGAGTTAGCGAAAGCCAACCAACAGCTTGCGCTTATTAGTTATGAGCAAGCCATTAAGTCCGCGTTTCGCGATGTGTCGGATGCGCTCATCCAATATCGCAGGGTTCGGGAAATCCGGACTCAACAAGAACTTCTGACTGCCGCCGTCAAAGATCGCTCGAAACTGGCGTACTTGAGATACAATGGCGGTGTCGACACACTGTTGAATGCCTTGGACGCTGATCGCGATTTGTTTAATGCTGAAATTTCGTTGGCACAAAATAAACGCGAGGAGATGCTTTCACTGGTTCAGCTTTATAAAACCTTGGGTGGCGGCTGGCAGCAATAAGATAACTCATTCTCCGCGTCGTTCCAAGATAAAACAGCAGGAACCTTCTGGGATAAGCGCTAACCCAGGTCGATGGAAATATTGAATGCCGCACAAGTTCTCGCCAAGCAAGCCACGAAGATTCGCACACGAACTCGTGAGGTGAATTGCCGTTGCTGTGGGAAATCTTTTTTGGCACGATCCGCAAAAGCTCAGTATTGCTCAAAGTCATGTTTAAATCGGGTTTGGTACTCTAAAGATAAAGATGAGAAAAGACATTCGAATCGATCCGACGCTGAAAAGAATCTTTCAGCTCCTTTTTAAAGCAAGGATGGATCATAGGCTTAAAATGGGAAAGCTGCCATTGGAAGCATAAAGAAGCGGAAATCCCAGAAGAGCCGATAAATTAGGCTAAAGTCTGAATGGTTTCAAGAAGCGCCGCCGAAAGCGAATCGTAATCCCATGGGGCATCGTGCCTGACGCCGTTAATAAAGAAACACGGGGTTCCGTTTACGCCGCTGTGGAGGCCACTTTTGAAATCTGCTTTCACGCGTTGCGTCACCGTTTCTTCGGAGATATCATTTTCAAATTGAGTAAGGTTTAGTTTCAAGTCTCGCGCGTAGCTTAGGAGATCTTCCGGTTCCAGCGCATCCTGGTTTTCATAGAGGAGGTCGTGCATCTCCCAAAATTTCCCTTGAAGGGCGGCGGCTTCCGCGGCGCAGGCCGCCAAAAGGGCGTGAGGATGCGCCTCTTGCAAGGGAAAGTTCCGGAAAATAAATCGCAGTTTATTCCCCAAGTTTTTTTGCAGTTTCTTGACGATGGGATATGCTTGTCCGCAATAGGGACATTCGTAATCCCCGTATTCCACCAAAGTAACCGGGGCGTCTTTTGCGCCTTGCACGTGATCTTTTTCAGAAACAGGAATTGTTAAGCGGCTCATCCGACTTTCTCCTTTGTGCGCTCAAGCGTCTCGAGGGCACTGAGAATACCGTCCGCACCTGGATTGATGCCGACCGGCGAAACATAGCTCCAATGGACAATTCCTTCCGGATTAATGACAAAGAGGGCCCGTTCAGAAAATCCGTCGTGTTCGCGGTAAACTCCGTACGCCCGCGCGGTGGCTCCCTTCGGCTCGAAATCCGACAAAATTGGAAAATGGAGTCTGCGGTCTTTTCCAAAGGCCAGATGGCACCAAATTCCATCGGTCGAGATTCCGATCAATTCGGCTCCTTTTTGCCTGAAGTCGGAAAGGACCTCATTATATAACGTCAGCTGATCGCCGCAGACCGGGCTCCAATCGGCCGGATAAAACGCAAGAATTACGGTTTTACCCCGCAATTCAGAAAGCGACACTTTTTGATCCGGTGTTGAATGAAGACTGAAATCGGGGGCTTTTGTTCCAGGGGCTAGTGGGTTTGTCATAGTGTAAGCACCACTTTACCGCGCGTATGGCCTGAGAGATGTTCCGCCCAGGCATCTTTCGCCTGCGCGACCGGATAGGTCTTTGTAATGACCGGTTTAATTTTCCCTGCATCCAAGAGTTCGGAAATCTTCATTAAGTTTTTCTTTGAAGCCTGCATTCCCATCCGTAGACCATGCACATTGTACTTTTTAGTCTTTTCTTCAGAAGGTGATTGCGTAGAGGAAACAAGATAGCCGCCGGATTTAAGGACTTGAAACGATCGTTCTTGGGTTTCGCCGCCGATCAAATCAAAAACCAAATCGATGTTTTTAGCGACCGATTCAAACGGTGTTGTTTTATAATCGATCACTTGATCAGCGCCAAGCGATTGCAAGTAACCGACATTGGCGGTGGAACTGGTCACTAAAACCTTGGCTCCTTTCCAATGAGCAAATTGCACGGCGTAGGTTCCCACGCCGCCGGCCGCCCCGTGAATTAGCACCGTTTGTCCGGCTTCGAGGTGTCCGTTATCGAACAACCCTTGCCAGGCAGTTTGAGCCGCCAACGGGACGGAAGCCGCTTCAACGTCGCTAAGTTTTGCCGGTTTCGGCGCAATCAAATTTGCACTTGCAACAACAAATTGGGCATAAGAACCGCCATGAGGGGTGTTGCCGTAAACAGCGTCTCCCTTTTTTACATCGGTCACGTCAGGGCCGACCGCTTCAATGACACCTGAAAAATCTCCCCCCGGTGTCCACGGAAAATTAAGCGGCATGAATTGCCGCATCGTGCCGGAAGCGAGCTTGTAATCGATGGGATTGATGGACGCCGCGTGTACACGGACCAGCACTTGCCCCGTCTTGGGTTCGGGAACAGGAACGTCCTCATACTGCAACTGTTCCGGGCCACCGTATTCGTGGATACGAAAGGCTTTCATGACGTCAACGGAAACTTCTTTGTTCATGCTGACACCCTCCTCAAGGATAATGTTTCTATAATATACCCATCTCGAGGAAATGTGCTGCTACGAGTCGTTAGGACAAATGCCCGGAGATGAGCTTGGTCATTTCGAACATTGAAACGGTTTTCTTTCCGTTGAAAACCTTTTCCAACTTAGCATCCGCATTAATGTTGCGTTTGTTTTGGGAATCTTGAAGATTGTTCTTTTTGATATAATCCCAAATTCGTTTAATGACTTCCGACCGGGGAATTGGTGTTGATCCGACGATGTCGCCGAGTGCGCTGTCGGGCTGTACCGGTTTCAATAACGCAGGATTTAATTTCCGCTTCTTTTTTTCTTCTTCCATGGTTACCCTCCAAATTGTAAAATGATGATTATTTTTCTAGTGTTGCCCAAGCTCGCGTATTATTCCTGTT